>Ga0114946_10000068_pt1 | contig 51016 bp, 36 predicted proteins | sample WalLakDeSediment_FD_88676 | JGI IMG/M metagenome (GOLD analysis project Ga0114946, IMG submission 88676) | Lake sediment microbial communities from Walker lake, Nevada to study Microbial Dark Matter (Phase II) - Walker Lake 11/02/13 Deep Sediment | ecosystem: Environmental > Aquatic >... | reverse complement strand
TGGCGGTTCATGGATCGCCCCTCGAAAATCGGTGGCTATTCATGGATCGCCCCCCAAAAATCGGTGGCGGTTCATGGATCGCCCCCCAAAAATCGATGGCGTTTCATGGATCGCCCCTCGAAAATCGGTGGCTATTCATGGATCGCCCCTCGAAAATCGGTGGCGGTTCATGGAACGCCCCCGAAAAATGGTGGCGGTTCATGGATCGCCCATCGAAAATCGGTGGCTATTCATGGATCGCCCCCCAAAAATCGGTGGCGGTTCATGGATCGCCCCTCGAAAATCGGTGGCGGTTCATGGAACGCCCCTCGATCTGCTGTGGTGGTGGTGGTTCATGGATCGCCCTCGAAAATCGGTGGTACTCTGAGAGACTGAGCCTGATATTCAGAAATGGGTCGTAGAATAGCAGCTAAAGGTATTTGATCGTGTTTTCTGTTATACCCGAAACGCAGGTGTTCCTGATCGGGATGTTTCGCCACCTCGGACCTAACGTTCGGGCGCTCGGTGTCGTCGCTCGGTTCCGTATTGAACGCGAGCATCGCTGCATAAGCTCCGACAAGCGATTCTCTGCATACCTTTCGCTGCGAGGCCGCTTCCAACGCGCATCGCAATTGCGATTGAAGTGTTGCATTTCAATTTCGTCGGCGCTTCCCTCCGGGCTGCCACCGTGTCGTCCGTTCTCCTGAAAACGCACCCAGTGTAATGCACAAAAAAACGGCGAATTCCTTCGAATTCCGCCGTTTTCCTGCTGCCCCTCTAGGGCTCGAACCTAGACTTTCCTGATCCAGAGTCAGGCGTGTTGCCAATTACACCAAGGGGCAATCGATACGTCCTTCAAATATAGCGTGCACTGCTTTCTGGATCAAGTATGAGAGGAAAAAATCTATTGCTCTCCCTGATAGTGCAGTATATCGGCTTTGTGAGACATGATATCACGGACGACATCACTACAGTATCGCGCGAGCACAGCCACATGTAATGGTTACACTTGTAGTCAAGCGGCCTCACCCGCAAACGCAGGTCGATGAAGCCGCGACAACAACGTCACGATTGCGGCAGCATTGGTTTGCTCCCGTACGTTACGGATACCGCTGTATACATACCTTCCACCGTTTCGCAGCGTTCGTTGCTATCGAATCAACGTACTCGCGCCACGAGCGCATTCTCGTCGTACCAGCGCTCGCGTGGGTTTCGCCTGCTCGGGAATCAATGCATGCGTTGCCGTCGAAGAACGCACATCATTGAGACGGTCTAGCGCAAAACGCTGAAGCGCCCAACGTATTCGTTGCTGCGCCCCTGTTGCCGCACGGAAAGTTTGTAGAAATACACACCGTTCGCTATACGATCGCCGTCTTCGTCCCGGCCGTCCCAGTAAATTCGGTTGAAGCCGACACGCAAGTCCATTTCATCGACGTCTATACGACGAATCGGCCGGCCCGCAACAGTGTAAATGGTGATTCGTGCCGATCCCGGAGCTTCGGAACCGGTACAGCGGAATGTGAATTCCATCGGACCCGTTGTCGGACTGGGATACGGCAGTATCTGGTCGATACGAGCTTCCGAGGACACGTAGAATCGCACTTGATACGGAATGCTGTCCGCTGCGTTGCCGCTAGCGTCCTTCCCCGATACGGCCAGCACATGCATGCCGTCGCGCAGTTCGGGTGTGTACAGCACGCGCACTTTTTCCTCGCCCGCCCCAGTCGTGTACTCCACCGCAGGGTCGCTCATCAACCACACCCTATGACCGTTAAGAAACATCTGCACCGCGCTCGTGTCCGTAACCGGCAGCGGGGAGAGATCACGCAGGACGACGAGTATTTCCGGACGTGATGATACGTAATCGTTTTTCACGATCGGGACGCCATCGAACAACACGTCCAAGGTTGGCGGTCTTCCATCACGACCCACGATGAATGATCGCGCGTACACGTTGTTCGCTCGGTAATACTCCACGAACTCCGACGATGTATCAACAACGACGTCGTAGGATTGCAGACCGCGCATTCCCGCTGTCGAAAAGCTGAAACGATGCGCCCATGATGCTCCCGGCTCAATCATCGCCGACGGTGCCCCCACGACGCGATCGCCTGTCGATGAGCGGATCACCGCATGCGATACATTGCCGGCAACCCTGCCGGCATTGTGTATCTCGACGTCCACCACCATCGATTCTCCCTCGAGTACTGAATCACTCACGGAACGCACCACTCTCGATGTGACTCCGAATTCGGGATATCGTGAAGTGTACTCGGCTTGTAAAGCGCCTACGCCGACTTCCTTCTCTATAACGGGACTGCGCAGCGTTCCCTCTATCCTGATAAACGGCGCTGTTTCCGTCACGAGATTGCCGAGATCAATAGTCGTGTTGGGTGGTGCGTTCACGATATCGGCATGCACGATTTCCGAGCCTGTAGGCGAGTAGCCAATGACGCGCAAACCCAATTCAGCGCCGTCCCCGACGGCCACACCGTCCCATCGCAACGAACGAAGCATGTTTGTAGGAGCGAAACGCGGTGTTGCGAAATACCCCTCCCGAGAACGCACGATCACCGTGTCGCGAAACAACACCGTGCCCAACACGAAATGCATCTCCTTTGCTCGATCGGGCGCGACTTTGCTTCCGATGAAGCCGTATGAATCACGAAAGCCCACGCTGTCTATCAACCAAGCACCGAAGCGGTACAACTCCGCCTTGAGTTCCGGAAGTATGTTGGAACCATTCGGACTAACGGGCGGATAGCCGTTGGCGTCGTCAAGCACCGCAAGCATGAGAATATGATCGTCGGCTACTGCACGAACGAAATCGAGCATTTCCAGTGCGATTTCACTACTCTTGTACGTGTCGAAATTCGCTGTGGCGACAACGTCGCCGTACGTGGGTTCGACAACGGCACAGTTGAATCCCCGCTCGTTCGGACTGACGTCCTCATCGCCGACGCGCAAAATGGCCTGCCGGAACGGGCCACTGAATCCTCCTGAAGCGATTTCGAGATTCAATTCACGAGTTCCAAGTCTTATTACTCCAACATCATCCATGTGGAGCCCGCTGCTCTCAAGCAAGCGCAGTTGCTCTTTCCCCTCCTGGTGCCAGTAATCATCACCAGTAGTCGACGGAGATACTCTGAAGGAGCGGGGCGACGACCAGGAATCGTCCATACCACCGATCATGCGTGCACGCCAGAACAGCACTGCGTCAGGGGGCGACGATGCTTGCAGCGCGAATTTCGTGAACACCGCACCTGCGGCTTGTCTCTCTTCCAGTAATATCGTGGAGAAATCCGGGTGTGATGATATCTGCAGCTCCACGCGCGGGTCACCTTCCTCGGGAATGAACGAGGGGTTCGCCACGATGAAATCCACCATTTCTCCCGATGGCAGTACTGCAAAATCCAACGGAAACAGTGCTGCTATACCGCGTGGCTGTACATGTTTAGAAATCGTGGCGATGTTGTTCGTCTCGTCCTGCTCTTCGAGTTCATCGCCGCTGTCCACTGTGACGATGATGTTCACCTCTCCGTCGATGCCAGTGAAATCATACTCCCATTCCATCGGCAGCAATACGGAGAACGGTCCGACTCGCGTTGTTGACTCAAACACCTCGTTGCCGTTTTTCGTGATGCTCAGCGTCACATCCATGCTGTCCGGCATGCACACTCCCACATTCCGCACAATGGCGCGTATTCGCGTGTTCTGCTGCTCGGTGAGAATCTCCGGTTCCGTAGTGATTTCAGTAGGAAGCACCAGCAACTCCGGAGTTCGAGCCAGAGGCATGCGCGTTGCGGGATCCCCGAGCAGTACGAGCTGATCGACTGCATTTATAGTCTGTTGCTCGCCACTACCTGTGGAAGCTATCAGTTCTTTTTTTCCATGAAGAATTACTTCACCATAGTTACGCAGCCCGTCATTCATTATAGCTCGGTGCATACCTCTGTACACCTGGTAGTCCTTACTCAGTACACCCAGACCAGCCTGTCCGAACGTGACTACAGCGCCGTTCCGTGGTGACATGAGGAAACGCTCGTTCAACCCGGTCTCGAACGGTTCGGCGAAATGCGCCGTGTTGCAGGAAAAGGTGGAAAAGAAAAAATACTTTCCGGGATTTGTAAAAATGTCCGGACGTTCGACTCCGACGTCAATAACGCGTGTACCGCCGTGTCCGAGAAAGAAAAACCACGTGATGCCCCTGTTCACTTCATGAATCAACGTATCGAGATCATCGTAACTGATCATTGTCATCGTACGCTTGTGAATTCTGATGGCATCGCCGCAGTTCGGAAGTACATAATTCAGAACCAGGGATTCCTCGTAGGGTTTGAGCAGAAGCGCTTGCTCGAATTCACTCTGTCCACCGACCGAGAACAGGAAGCGATTATCCTGTACTTGCGGAGGGAGCGACTCGAATTCAAGTATCTTGTCGATCACGGCGTCCGCATCCGCCGGAGTTTCCGCCGGAATACGACCTATGGCGAGGTACGGTGTCGGGTCAGTGGATACTTCCGAGAAACGCACGTAGTAATTATCGCTCACAGGATTGCCGAATGCCGGTACGAAATCGACTTTCGTTGATATGGCTTTGCGCTGCTTCGCATCCCAACTCGCATCACCCATCAACAACACGAAGCGGGGACGCGGTTCGCGCCAATACTCCCAAGCTGTGCGCAGGAAATCTCGTATAGCGGATGGATGTTTATGGCCGTGATTGAATTCATCATACAATTGCTCTACATCCGCTATCACAGTGCTGTATCCATCAGTACTCTCGCGATACCGAGCGAGGCGCTCGGCTTGTGCACGAAACAGGCTGTGAGTAACGACGATGTAGTCCGCTTGCCGTTCGGGTGCTGAGTATTCAGTTGGTTGAACAAGCGTAACGGACAGCGGTTGCCTGGCTTCCGTAAAGAAATGATAGTGTTGATCACCAGCAACAGTGATAAGGAAATCCGCGTTGTCCTGCGTGATTCCCTCCAACACTGCGCCGGCGTCGATGTTGAAAGCACGCATTTCCTGAGGGAGACGGAGCAGCAAACGATCGGTTGTCGGAATAGAAGCGGCGGAAGCGTCGAGTAGCAACTCGCCACCAATCGGCAGCACAGCACGTGAATACAGCAGTTCCGCCCAATCCACATATATGCGTTCTATGGAACAAATGGGGTTCTCGGGTGGACAATGCACGCGCCCGACACTCAGGAAGACCAGCGTGTTTTCCCCGTCCCGAAGCAGACCAGCAGGAACGTTTACAAACGTCCTCAGCGTATCGTACGATGGAATGTCATTCTCGAACAGTATGACATCATTGAGCGAGATGCGGAGTAACGAAGTATCCCTTGACGATCCTTTGACACGAAATTGCAATTTCGCCGCATCCCCGATGGGTTGAGACAATTCAAACGGTATGCGAAGGCTGTCCTTCTTCAGCAGATAGCTCCATATCCAGGTTTCACCGGGAACCCGAATCGTCATTTGCATATCGTCGTATTCCTTGTCTCCCCTATGATATTCGTGATCCTCCTCGAGATGCAGCCGCGCCGGAATACTGCTCACTGGACGAGCCGACGGCCACTGCGAAGGCGCAGCATTCTCAGTCACCATCCGTAGACCATCCGATGCTCCCCACGCGAGGAAAAAAGTGTTCCGATCATCCCATTCGTCGAAATACTCTCCGAACTCGCCCTGTTTTCTCTCGGCGTAGAATTCAATAACATCATGCTCATCGAATACGCCGTCGTCCTGTCCCGTCACGATAATAGGCCGTTCGACACCGTTATGTGTCAAACGAATACTTCGCGGATCGACATTCGCACGAGAGACTCCGGCATTGTCGAAGTCCCGGGCCGTAATGCGATACACTCCGGCATCGAGCGTTCTAACGCGCAGGCGCGGTTCGTTTGCCATTGCAGGACGCCGCGCCAACACCGGCCTTGGGATTTCGCGCTTCCACGCAGCCGCATCGGCGACATTGACAAGATGCGTGGGAATCTCCCCGGGAAACGCGGCGACAGCTTCGGTCTCACCGATGATTCGTATATCGATCGTCATGCTTCTCGCGTAGCGCAGACGTGATTCCAAAAGCCGCACAGGCATGACACGGACAGAGCCGATACGCAGGCCGTCGCGCATCGTGATTGGAGTCGTTTCAATCCACTGCGTTTCCGATTGCAGTGGTGTATCCGCATCACCGAAGGGTGTAAGTACGGCATCGACGCCTTCGTCACGAACATCGATAATCCGTGCGCGGATTTCGCCGTCCGGCGGCAGGCCGAAGGTCGCGAGTACGAAGGGTATTCCCGGTAGACCGGGTCGTACCATTTCTACGAATTCAGGAATGAGTATGCGAGTGTACTCCGGTCGCCCGGGGACGAGTAAGATCCGCGGTTCCGGACTCCGTATTGTGAGACGCCAATGCGAGACGGAGAGACGTTCGTATTGAACGAATTCATCGTTGTCAGACTGACTGAGCAACGTGGAAAAAGGGATGCAGAGGGCGAGAATCGCTACGTATAAGCCGAACAATCGAAAGCGCATGATCAGTGGGGTAGTGTGAGTAAATACCGCTGAGCCAGTAGGTCAAGATCGTAATTTTCCACAACATGCAAACAGGCATTTTTTCCGTACCGTCCGGCGAGTTCGGGTTCCGTCCGAAATCGGCGAATGGCCGTGACGAGGGCTTGTACATTTTCCGGTTCGACGGCGATACCTGCATCGGCGACTTCGAGTATTTCGCGTGCTTGTCCACGAACACCGAGTATCATTGGTTTTCCACTCCCCATGATTTCGAACATTTTCGATGGGATGACTGTGGCGAACAGTGGAATATCGCGCAACAACACCAACGCGACGTCAATTTCCCTGAGTATCTCAGCGATAACGTCGCGTGCTTGCCTGTCCATGAAGCTCACATTGGGCAAATCGGCAGCCATCTTCATCAAGGCGTTTTTCCGTGCACCCTCGCCGATGAACAGAAAACGTATCTTCTCATCGCTTCTGAGTACGCGTGCTGCTTCGATGGCGCTCTCCAATCCGTGCGCAAGTCCGAATGTGCCGATGTACGCGACAATGAAGTCATCACCGAATGCGGAGAGACGCCTTCTTTCTCTCGTGGTGGACGGCGAAAATAACGATGTGCTCACACCGTTCGGAACGACGTGAATACACTCGGCGCGTATTCCCTTGTGCTCGATATGCGAGCGGAACGCTGGACTGACAATGACTATGCTGTCGGCACTTCTGTACATGAACGTTTCGATACGACGGAGCACTGCGAGCATGATCCCTCCGGACGACATGTTCACAGCCTCGATGGAATCGGGCCAGAGATCCCGGACTTCAAGAGCGAGCGGAATTCGCTTCAGTTTCTTGATCACTGTTCCCGCCACACCGGCAAAGAACTGCGGTGTGCTCGCGATGCAGACGTCGATATCGCGAATCCCTATGCTCCCTATTACCGCGCTCATGCCGAAAGAGAGGTAGTTGATGCTGCGCCTGAAGGTTCCCGTATTCGGAGTGACATACACCCACATGCGATAGACGTCGATACCTTCCTCCACCTCATGGAATCGCCATCGCCTGCGATACCCCGGGTAGATTTCTCCTGTCGGATGATTCGGTATACCACACACAACGGAAACGCGATGACCCGCCTTCACCCACCTCCGTGCGAATTCGAAGGCTCTCGCGGCAGGCGCACCCATTTCGGGAGGGAAGTACTGACAGATGTAAAGTATATGAAGAGGATTCATCGGTACGATATTCGATAGTTCATCGTGGATGACGCAAGCACGGGTTCTGACGTGCCGGCGAACACCACCGGTAGTATAATATACTACTGCGAGAACATGGATCGTTACGGATTATACGTTCATGAATCATTTCCACTGATCGCGAAGTGCGATGTTGATTACTGTAACCCCGTGCTTTTTCTCTTCCGCACTCGAGCATGCTTTCATATCACATCCGATGGAGGGAGGGGGTGAACGCTGCTGCTGAAAACTGATTCGGAATAGCCAACCCGTATCGAAAATACTATCACGCGTTACGTAGCTTTTCACCTTGTCACGCTCGTGACACGAAGCTCGAACGACTTTCGATTAACGATGCTACGCACACAGTGCCGTCGATTTCGAAATGCTTCATCGTTTCGTCTATACGCACATGGGGCGCATCGCGGTTCGAGGACAATACGAAGCCCGTGAGTTTCTGAAAAGTCGACCTGCCGCCCATGACAAGCGTTGTTCTCGCATGCTTCACACCGAACGAAGGATAATACTCCGTCGTCTCACGTGCGATTTCATTCTCGAGTGTTGTGAAATACAGACGGGAATCCTGCAAACGGAACAGCATTGCTCCATCGCCAGCCTCTTCGACAACTGCGTCCGGATGCAGATGCACGTGACTCTTCCACGTATGCTCGCCACTTCCGTGCAACCAGTCCAAAACACATAGAGAGTTCTGCGTTATCACAAGCGCGCGTTCATGAATCATTCCGTTGCTCAGGCGTGTGTAACCGTCATGCGCGCCGCGGAGAATGCTCATTCCATCCAGCTCCTCCGCAAGCGAAAACAACACAGCGGCACGACGCCCGACACGAAAACTCTTCCAGATTTCCGACTGCTCCTCTCCGTCTATTTGCACGGTATTGTGCGCAGCCGTACAACGCGAGTACCATCGTTCGGGCGATTCGCGATAATGGTACACACCAGTATCTGTTATCATTCGTTTCCCATCGACAGACAATTCGAAACTTAGCGTATCGCAGTGCGCATGGCCGGGTTGATACTCCGGACCTACAAGTCCCGCATCAAACACAATGCAAAAACCACCGGAACACAGCTTGTGTAAACCGGAACGGCGTGAAATGGGCGTGTCGTCACGAGTGAGCACCGGTGCATCGAGTGGCCATTGGTGCTCGGCGCACAACGCCAATGCACGTTCGAGCACGTGCTCGGTACACAGGAAAAAACCGAACGTCGAATCGTTGAACAGCGGTATTTCCCCGTCCGGATGCCGCATGTTCTCCAAAAACACCGTCATACGAGTCACAGCCGAAGCGAGCGTCTCCGAAACAGTGCTACCAGAGAGCGTGCACGATTCGACCATGTCCAACGCGTCGTTGAGCACAGAGACGTGATACATCGGACTGCGCTCGAAATGGCATCCGTCGTCGAGTACTTGCTCCTGCAACTCGCGCCGAAGAAGCACGGAAGCAATCCGACGCGCCTTCGCGCCGCTTACGTTGTCCAGAAACAAGCCCGCCATGAACAGCGCCTTCACATTCCGCAAAAGATGATTCGCCATAGTTCCCCGCTCAAGATTGCGCAGCAATACTCGCGTCATCTGCTCCACACCCGTAGCCAGGCGCATGGGAACGTCGGACTCAGGCGTAAGTCCTCGTGCAATTGCAGCGCTGTACAAACGTATCCAACTCTCTATGCGAATGGACAATACATACGGATGCCAGGCAGCATCGCGGGCACCGCGTTCGTGAAGTGGAAAAACATCATCCCACTCACTCACGAATTCCAGTATTCGTGTGAACAGCGTATCATCATTCGATGTACCGGGCAACAGTGCGAGCAAATAGTCGTGATATGCGAAATGAAAGCGCCATAACAGTGGCTTGCCCGCGACGGCGGCCCGAATATGCGCAGGATCGGATGGCAGACGCAGCGGATCGCGAAGAAAGCTGAATTCGCGAGCATGCAGATCTATTCGTTCACAATAGTATCGCGAAGACAGTTCTGGGATGGGTGTGACGGAGACATGTTCGAGTCGACGGGCGAAGATCAGACGGGCTACGCCGATTCGTTCCGCAACACGTACAAGCGCTCCCTTGATTGTTCTGTGAATACGCCAATACACCATCGACGGCTTCAAATAGCGTATAGACCAGAACACTATGACGAAATGACGAAACATCATACGACTCTCTGTTCGTTTTCCTTGACCGACCGACGACACGATGGTGTCGCAATGCGTTGAAATTCCTTGTAACACATGTCCGGATCGCTATACATGGCTGCGTATGATTTCACGTCCACTCCTCCATCCATGTCTTCCGACGCCGGGAAAAACGAATCTGCAGCACTCGAAACACGTACGCCGGCAGCAATATCCATACTCCATCCTGAGCGACGTTAGCGAGAAAGAGATGCTTAAGTAATTCATGCCGTCCGTCACCGAATACCTGCATCCACATGTCAATGCATGCTCCGAACGCCAGGAAAAACCCTATTGCCCCAATAACACGCAGTACGTGATCGCTGGATCGGAACGCAGCGATAAACAGCAATGCCGCAGCACACAACGACGCGATAAGCAGTGTTCCTTTGGGAAATATCGCGAGTTTGATTCGCGACCACGTGTTCAGTGGCGTTGCATTCCCCACCGCGGCCGGCAGCCAGCGAGCCCACGGACGTGCCTCGTCAGGACGGTTGTAAAGCACATGCTTGTCGAAATCCCGTAGTTCCGTTCGTTGCATGCTGTCAGCGGCGAACACGAGCATGCGCCACGCGAGCATGGGTTCGTTGACGAGTATGCCGGCCACAACAGCGTGATTCAGATATTCCGGATAGCGTTCCATGCATTCCCGCGCCTCATCGCCATAAGCATGATGCCCTATGTACCGGCTTGCATCACTCATCCCTATCCTGTCGAGATGAATTTGCGGTGCATCACTGAAGAGCAATGTGCCACCGAACAGACTGTTGTAAGCATTGACGACTTTTGTTCCGTACAGCAAACCTTGCAGCAAGGGCACGCCGAGAGGTAGTATGAACACGAACAGTATGTACACGGCAAGGCGGCGCGGTTTGCCTGCCAGACGTTTCCACGGAATTAACACGAGCGCTGCCGGGAGCACCCAGTGCATGTTGCCCACCTTCGCACTGGTGAGGAACAGTACCGCCACTGCGGATATCCACGGTCGGTAGCGACTATCGTCCCGACCGAAATACCGCGCGACAGCTATGACGATGAACAACAGTCCGGTCAGTGATGCCGGCTCCTGATACCAACTCGTGAAATACGCGACATAGTCGGTGTTGACGGCGAAGAACACGAAAGGAATGCCCAACACACATGCGAACAGAGGTGCCGCTTCGCCTGTATGACGCTCTGTCCACCGCAACAACAGCAACAACATGACGAGCAGTAGAAGACGCGGCGCGAGTGATACAAAGGGCAGGTATACCGTGCTCGTGGAGTACAAGAGCACGTTCGCGACAAGACCGGGCAACCAAAGCAATACGACAGAACTTACCCAACGCGTGCTCAGCGGTACATCCAGTTTCCAGAACGCGAGAACATTATTGTAAAAACGCTCGTGATATTCCAAACTTCCCTCTTCCGGCCAATTCTGCTCGAAACCAGATGGTCCCGAAGTGATCCACGTCATCATTCTCGAGAAATCGCCGTTGTCCGCATGACCGACATGCATTTGCATGGCGTGGCCGACGAGTAACATCGCAGCCAATATGAACATCAATATCCATTTCATGACCGGCACTGTCCCGCGTGTCTCCATCATCGTGCCTCCTTCGCTCGGATTTGCAGGAGCGATTCAGGAGGTTCGACGGGTTTCCAATCAGTCTGTCCGATCACATGCCGAAGCCATAGTTCGAATGTGAGCAATGTCCATAGCTGTATGGAGAGATCCCGTTTCCCCGAAGCGTTATCTTCCACCATGCGTTGAATACACCTGCGGTCAAAGACATCGCGACTGCAGGAATCATTCGACAGCAACATTTCTTCGGTGAAATGCCGAAGGGAATCGCGCATCCATCCGCGTACTGGAGGACTATAGCCGGTCTTCGGTCGATTCAGTATGTCCGCCGGGAGCATTTCAGCAAACGCGCGTTTCAGAATGACCTTGCGCTGTCCGATCATTCGCAGCTTGTCCTCGTCAGGTAGCGTCATCGAAAATTCCGTGAGGCGATGATCGAGAAACGGGACACGCATTTCAACTGCATGCGCCATGCTTGTCTTGTCCATATTCTCGAGATTCAGCATAGGTAGGAAGGTGCACAGATCGACCGCGAGCATGCGAGAGAGAGGCGAAAGTTCGCGCGTACGCTCCAGTAAGCTACGATGATGTTCGAACAGTGCATCGTCGCTCGCGTATTTCGCAAGCTCAGGGACCAGCAACTCCTTGAGACTACCAGCATCGGCGTACGAAGAATATCCGATATATCGATCCACGAAGTTTTTATGCAAGTGCTCAAGCAACTGCACTGGCCGCCGGCTCCGCTCCGACGATATCATGCCACTATACGTCAAACGGCGGATCAGGCCGCCCATGCCTCGCAGCAGCACCGAGGGAAAACCCGGAATAGTTTCACCCAGCATCGTGGCAGGGTATCGGGGATAGCCGGCGAATAGTTCATCAGCGCCCATGCCTGTCAGAAGCACCGTGTGCGTACGCTTGGCTTGTTTCGTCAAGACGAAATTCGTAACCACGGTGGGATCGGCTAACGGTGTGTCAAGATGCCAGAGCACTTTCGGCAGCACTTCGATGACGTCGGCGTGCAGCATCACGCGGTGCAGTTCTGCGTTGAATTCTCCTGCCGCCTTTTCGGCGTACGGAAGGTCGTCCTCGAACACGTCTCTCGCGCGGCTCGCGTCCGAATACGTTGCCGTAACGGCCTGCGGGACGGAGCCCTGATCTCGCATCAATGCCAACAGTATTGTCGAATCGAGTCCGCCGCTGAGCAGCAATCCCAAAGGAACGTCACTTAGAAGTTGAGAACGGACAGATTCTCCGAGCACGGCACGCAGCGCCTCGTCGCGTTCGCCGGCGGTACCCGGGTGAGCAGTGCTGTTCAGCCATTCGTCAATGGGATCCCAATAACAACGGAACTCCCGGCGACCGTTTTTCTCCACAAGCATGTTGCCAGGTGCCAGCATGCGTATCCCGTTGAACAATGTGTCGCTACCCGGAAGCCAGAGAAAGGCCAAATGTCGAGGCACTTGCTCCCAGACGACCTTCCGTGTGTGCGGCAACACGGCAAGTATAGCCTTGGCTTCCGACGCGAAGTACAGCGTTCCCTCATGTTCGGCGAGATACAGCGGCTTGACCCCAAGGTGATCCCGTGCAATAAGCAGCGTCCCGTCCCGTCCATCACGCCATGCGAAAGCGAACTGCCCTACAAGATGGTCCACAACGGATTCGCCCCATTCCAAACATGCATGCAGAAGAACCTCGGCATCGCTCGCTGTATGGAAGCGATGACCGTAGCCGCACAATTCCTCCCGCAACTCGCGGTAATTGAAAATTTCACCATTGAAGCTCAACGCACATTTCCCGTCGTCGGAGAGCATCGGTTGCCGTGCGTCATCGCTGAGATCGATTACTTTCAGACGCCTATGTCCGAAACCGGTCGTACCGTCGATCCAGATGGCGCCGCCGTCGGGACCGCGATGGTGGAGCGTTTGCGTCATCACTCGCAGTACTCTCTCCTCGACCTTGCCTATCATACCCGCTATTCCGCACATCACGCATCCTCTCGCATTTGCTCAAGTACACGAGCCACCTGTTCCGCAGTCGCCTCCCAACGCTGCCCCTGAACAAGCGCACGACGGCGACGGCGCTGCTCCGGACCGCCGTCCGCAAGCGCCTCGGTGATGCGTGCTGAAAACTCCTCGACTGTACTTGCTATGCGCCCTTCACCAGGAAAGGCTCGTTCCACTTCTATAATCGGAGGCGAGACAACCGGAAGACCGAGGGCCAGGTATTCTCGATATTTTATGGGACACGAATACCGCACCCATTCGCTGCGCATGAAGCTCATCCAACCCACATCGAAATGCACTCCGTATCGTGGCAATTCCGCTATCGGCAATGGCCCGAGGTAGTACACGTTCGGTAACGCTGCGGTCGATGTAGCGTCCATCATCACACGGCCGATGAATACGAAGGACCATTCGGGATGCATCCGCGCTACATCACGTACGAGCGACAAATCCTGCAACACTTCCAGCGACCCCCAATATCCGATTATCGGATGTGCTATCCCTTGTAATGCGGCAGGTGCCTCGGACGGTGATTCGATGTCGTAATCGAGAAAGGCGTCGTGGACGCCATGCGGAATGTAATGCACTCCTTCACGGGCTGATGCGATGCTTTCATGCATACCGATAGATGCACAGATGACATGATCGGCTTCGCGCAGCAATGTCGCATGATCTTGCCCAACTCGTGTGAAATTCATCGCATCGAAGTATTCCGTGTAATTGTCCTGCACGTAATACACAATGGATTTGTGCGGGATACGGCGCAGCAGCAACGCAGCCGTGGGAATACCGGCCCAGAATATGGCTGTTGTCATGCCAGCCCGTTTCATTGCCCATCGGAGCTGCACGGTCAGAAGCAGCACATTCAGCATTCGAACAGCGGGGATGGACCAGAGAGGGAGAACGAATGGAGTCAACACCCAAACACCGCTGTCCCGCTGAAGAAATCGCGACATGCTGTAAAGCTTTCGGCGGATACGGCGGAACACTCGGGGGCTACCTCGTCCCGGCATGCCGATACCGATACTGTTGACGAACAGTACTCTTCGCCCTCCTGCCGTGAACGATTGCATCCAGTACTTTTCCGTCAGCGGATTGTGCACCCACCAATCATTCCCGGCAAAGCAGACGATATCGTCAGCACTCACGCGCATTCTCCATCATGTTCCTGTACACTTCATGAAGCACTTGCACCTGTGCATCCCATGTGAATTCCATGCGGGCACGCTGTGCGATGTCTTCGCCGCCTTTGATCGCCAATGCTGCCGATATCGCGCGGGCAATATGCTCGGGCGACGAGGGATCCGCGCAACTGCCGTATCCGCCCGCATCGACGATTTCCATCAATCCCGGAAACGCACTCGCGACAACGGGCAAACCCGCGAACAGATATTCGTACAACTTGTTCGGAGCGGCATAGAAATTGTTCCGTCCATCATTGCGGTACAACAATACGCCGATGTCAGCAGAATTGGTTATGTGCTGCAACTGCTCGCGAGGCGTCCACGGCAACAAATGAATGCGCCCGCGAAATCGCGCAGCTTCGTTGTGCAATTGTTGTTCGTATGCGGCATCGCCTGCGCCAGCTAGTACGATGTGGACCGTGCCGGGAAGGAAGGCGAGACTTTGTGCCAATTCCACCAGGCAGCGCGTCGCTGCGAGCAACCCCTGATACAGCACGATGACGGCATCGTCGGAGAGCGACAGCTTCGAGTGGAGAAGCGTCCCGCGCTGGAACGGCGGGGGAGCAGCGGGAATATTGCGAACGACAGCCGGTGCCTGTCGCGCCCGGTACTCGGTGTGGACGATACGAGCACGATTCGGTTCTGGTACTATGACGCGACCTGAGCGGCGCATTGCAATTCGCTCAAGAATTCTCCAGATAGGACGCAATGGTGCGTTGTCTTCAGCCGCCTCGGACCACAATTCGTGGGCATTGTAGACGACGCGACGCGGAGAGAACAACAGAAATGGGAAAAGCGGAAGCATTGCCGGCATATCGTGTGCAACATATAAACGAGCACGTGAACGCAACGCGCGTATGAAGGCTTTGAAAGTGAACTCCACAAAGCGAAGCAATTTCAATAAAGCTTTCCCCGAATCCGACCACTGTCGTGACCGTATCGTTATATACTGGGTCTGTATTCCCGGCACACTGCCAGACGACGCTTCATCGTCATCGTAGCGTGGAAGAATGACGACTAGATCGTATTCTTCTCGCAAGGACTGCAGTTCCGCCGGGAGCGCGGGTAGTTTCATCAAGTGGTTGAATGCAATATGTACTATGCGTGCCCTGGGAGTCACCGTGCATTCCTTTTGCGGAAATTCAAACGTCCCGCAATATATCCGATGAAAGAAACCCCTTCTTTGAGCATCACGAAAAGGAATCCTCCTAGTCGATCGAGTACTGCGTAGCGCTTCCAGTCGAAGGCGCGTTGAATATGAAAAAAAAATAACACTAGACCGGCGATGGGAAGAAGAAGCAAGCGCCCTTCGAACACCGACGCAATGATGAGTGCGAGCGCTGTAAACCACTTGAGTGCGATACGGCGATAGCGCCAAGACAGCGACCGTGCCTCGCCGTCGCCCAAACCGTAGAAATAGTACTGTTTGATGAACGCACGCAGTGTCGGTCTCGTTTCCCAATGAACCAACGCATCGAAACGCGTGACGAAGCGCATGCCCATCTTTCTCATCCGCAGGCACAACGCAGTGTCCTCGCCCGCGAAGCTCAGCTCCTCCTGATATCCACCAGCGCGAAGCAAGGCCTCCCGCCGCAACGCGAAGGAACGCGATGAAGGCAGAAAGTTCGCCGAATTCTGCTTGTACATTGGCAATGTCGATACCGCTGTCCAGCGTTGAACTCGGGTTTCGCCCTCGAGAGCATATCCGCCTCCGACTGCATCGATGCTCTCATCGGCGAGAAGCGGCTCGGTGATACGCCGCAACCAGTCGGGTTCGATGCGGCATCCGGCATCGGTGATGGCGAGAATATCGTTGCGAGCCTGCGCTGCCGCAATATTGCGCCCGCGTGCTATTGTCGCTCCATGTTCTACGAGTACTGTGACCGGCAATCCATCAGAACGCTGCCGTATGATGTTCACCGTGTCGTCTGTAGACCCGCCATCGCAAATCACTATATCGTCGGGTTGCACGGTAGAAGCACGCACACCGTCGAGAAACAGCGGCATGACCTTCGCTTCATTGAGCGTGGTCAGTATCAGAGATACCGGTATTCGTTCGGTCGTCGTCATTTCCATCTAAAAAAATCGCCGCTCCGGCAAGAGCAAAACCGAGCAGATACTTCAATCGGATAAAGTACAAATAGTTTGGCACAAAGATGATGATCATCAGCAACAGACCCATCAATGTGAATCGTTCGATCGGACTCCGTATGTGTCGATAGCGCATGACGGCTTTGACGAAAAATGCGAGCATTGACGAGTAAATCACCAACATTCCGATTATTCCTACCTTGAGCATGAAGGTGACCGCGTCGATATGCGTCTGGACATGCACGCCGCTGTACTGCTCCTCGATATCGAAGGCACCGCCGTCATAGGGCATGTGTATCGCAATCTCCGACCATGGAGCACCCCACCCGAGACCCCATAAGCAAGCCTGCTCACGGGTGAGTACCGCCCATACATTGATGATTTCCAACAATCTCGTCCCGAAACTCAGATCACCATATACCATAATCGCATCGATCCAATTGAATGCCCTGCCCAGTGCGTATACTATCATCTCCCTCGCATCATGCGAGAGCACCGTGTAGTACATCAGCACGACAGCTCCAGCAGCGACGGCGAGTACGGATACGACTGTCCGCAACTCTACATCGCGCCGATGAAGTATCAGTATCAGCAGCAGACAATATGCCGTCTGCACATAGGTCAATTTCCCGAGTCCGATAATGAGCATTATCGTGAAGTACGCCGCAAGCATGAGCGCTGCACGGCGAACGACTGCTTCATGGTCGCGAGCGAGGAAGTACACCGTCACGCTCAGGCACAGAAACAGCGCGACGAGAGGCAAATCGCTCCCCAACATCACGCGCGTGTACATGCCCATGTCGAGTCCCGTACCCGTCACATACCGGGATAGGAACACGAGCTGTTTGAGCAGAAACACTGCGCCTCCCACATACAGTGCAATTGTATAATCTCTTCTCGTTGTGAACGTACGCGAGTAAATGAAATAGAATACGAGCACATGCCCCAGCATACGTAAATCCCACGTGTATGCACTGAATGACAATTTCGAGAACAATCCCGTCATGCCCCCGAACACCCAGACGATGATGAGTGGCAACAAATAGACATCCGCCCGTACGATTCGCACATGACCATGTTCCAGTGCGTAGCGCCATTCTCGAACAATGACAGGGAGAAGAAGCAGCACTGAAACAACATCCATCAACGCGAAGCCGAATAGTCTAACAGCCAGGACGGTGTTCTCGATGTTCTGCTCGACAAAGGCTTCCCGGCTGCTGAGATTGAATTCCTCGTAGGCGAACAGGAAAGCGGTGAACAGTAAGAGCGCTAGACGGAAGTTCACGACAGTCAGTACTGTCGCAGCGAGTACGACAAGCACTGAAGCAGCATACGCGGGAGAATCGACGAGCTTTTCGCCGGTAGCGAGAAGAAACAGCGCTGTCCCCAACGCCAGAGCGACGTAACGGCTCTGCTCGTTTCCGAAAAGTGCATTCAATGTATTCACCATTCTCATACCGTCCTCCTGCCGATTCCAGCGAGCACGACAAGCGAACGCAACTCCGTAAATGTCATGACACGGAGTATCAGCAACAATGCCGAAACGGAGATGAACGCAGCAAGCGCTGCTATCCACCCCGTGCTCACATCAAACTGATGCAGCAACGCCATGGGCAACATCATTGCGATGATGCATCGCGTAATTCGTCCCCACGGCAGACGCATGCGCAGCTCGCGTCTCGTGAAGGCTATATACAGGACGGTAGCCACGGCTTCCGCGATCAGTATAGCTACTGCTGCCCCTTGGATCTCCCATGTGGCGATGCACCAGGGCGATATCGCAACTCCGATACACAGAGCGACAACACTTGCGAGTACGGCTTTCCATACCGAAGTGCTCACCATCAGCACGTTGCTCGCGAGCAAGCCGAAGGAGAACAGCGGAATAAACAGTGAAAGCATTTGCAGAATTGTCGCGGATTCCCTGAAGGCTTCGCCGTAGAGTGTAAGCGTGAGCAATGGTGCAAGATAGTAAAACAGCATGGCCGTCATAGCACCGGCGATGAACATATACACCGTCCCACGCGCGTATATGTCCTCAGCGCGTTCAGCATCTTCGGACAACAGCCTGCTGAACACTGGATACAACATCGCCCCGACGGAAGCAACGAGGAACAGTGAAGCGAAAATCAGTCGTGATGCAGCCGCATACATTCCAACACGATCCTCGCTCACCGTCCATGACAGAAACAGCACGTCCATACGTTGTATCGCGTAATGCGTGCCATTGATCAAGAGAAACGGCAAGCCCGCACGAAGCATGCTGCGTATAGTCCCTCCATTCCATGACCAACGAACTCGCATACGAAATCTGATGGCCCATATCGCACCCAAGGCGAATTTCACGAGCGACACAAGCGACGTCACAGCCACGAGCGCTATCAAGCCCTCACCGAGTATGACGACGAAAACATTTCCAACGAGAAAGACAAGCATGCAGACGATTTCAATCACCGCGAACGGGTAGAACAGTTCGTGTGCATTCATCAACGCCTGGTATGCATTGGATAGTCCGCTGAAAAACGGTCCCATGCTCCCTATGGCCAGTGCGAACAACAACAGTTTCTCGTAACCGGAGAGTGCGCCGGTCATCATGATAAAAGCAATCAGGACAAGACCGACGAGAAATTGCAACGCGAAAAAATTGTCCAGGTAGCTGGTGGAGAGTTGCCTGTTCCTGCTGACATCACGGATAACGAGATTCGTAACCCCGAGATCGGCAAAGGCCAGATACAGCGTCAACACATTCATGACAGTGGCGTATGCGCCCAAGGTGCCCGCACCAAGAGAGCGTGCAAGGTAAATGGCAACGCCGACACTGACCATGCGATACAACACTTTCGACACGGTCAGTGTCCAGAAATTTAACGCGAACCGCTGCAACGCCGGGGCGGTCATACCTAGCCTGCTGCGATGTCAGACGCCGGGCGCCGCTGACGCGTCGTCCGTGGACGCCCGGCGACGGACCCTGAAATACGTCCGCAGCATCACATAGCCTATCGCAAACATCGTACTGAAAAACACCGTCATCAACATCCACGCCGCGCGTTTGGGCGAGGTGCGCTGTATGGCAGGGACGGCTGCATCGAGCACCTGCACCGTGGGTGTGTCGCGTGCTTCTTGTACACGATCCTGGTAATACTGCTGGCTGAGGTAGAGTATGACTTGCTCGAGAATCTTCACGTCGCGCATGAAGCCCGCCATATCGCGTGCAACGGCAGGGACGCGCTGAAAAGGGACCGCGTAATCCGCTTCGCCGCTACCCGCGCTGAGCGTCTCATACTGCCTGGCCAATTCCTCGATCTGTGATTGCAGTTGCGCAATCATACGGCTGCTTTCGGCGAAATCACGCTTGCGAAGTCCCAATTCCACACGTGCTTCCGTCAATTTCTCCCGGATATCGGCGGCACCGCTCAACGCGGCTTCCATTTGCTTCTCGAGAAAAATGGATTTATTGTCGCGCTGAAATTCAACGAGCCGCGAATACGCGGTGTCGAGTTCGGCCTGTGTGCGCTGCAACTCCACTTCGATGAATTGACGTGAATTCCTTGCGCTCGAAATGAGTTTATCCCGATTCAATCGGTCGAGCCACACAACGTAGTCGTTGGCAATGTCGGCGGCGAAGGTCTTGATGGAATCTATTTCACCGGACGTGGGGAAAAACCCCGTGCCCAATGTCACCGAAACACGAATCACACCGTTTTTGTTTACTTCAACTTCCGTCGCCTCCCCCAACGGTTTTATCGCGAAGCGATGCGAACGATGTTCCGGGATACCGAAAAAACGATCGAGCTTGTGCGCAACGATAAGACTTTCAGCTACGGACTGGCTTTTCAATATCTCCGCGAAAATGTCCGCCGGTCTTCCGCCGAAACCCAGCGTGGACCCGATGTCCAGCATGGGCATGCTCGAAGCACCTTGCAGCAGCGATTGAAGCCCGAGTGAGGACGACTCCTTTTGAGGAGGCAACAGCGTCACGGATGATGTGAATGTCTGCGGCATGATCAGCACATACACGAGCATGAACAGCGTCACTGCACCGACTACGGACAGTACTGCCTTCCACTGCGATCGCACGTTGCGAACGAGCATCCGCCAGGTTTCGATATCATCGCCTGCGGGCGAGTTGAAGAAGCTGTTCATGTCAATTTATTCGGCTAATTGCGATGACAATACCTACAATACCGGCAATCTGCGAGATAACGCCGAGAGCGGTGAATGCGATTTCCCAGAATTTGACTTCCGGGACTTCGGGAATCCAGATAGTATCACCGGGTTCCAGCTTGTAACTCCTCTGCTTTCTCGCATTCATCAATTCGCCGGAGCGGGCCTTCACAACACGTACATCGCCCTGATCTGCACGCCATCCGAAACCGCCGGTGGCTTCGATGTAATCGATGTAATTCCATTCCGGATTGAAAATCACGTTACCGGGACTGTTGACGCGACCGATAACCCGGACGTAATTCTTGAGTTTGGGGATTTCGACCATGTCTCCGTCACGTAACACGATATCCTGTGTTGTGTCGTTCATGAGGAATAGTTGCTTGAAATCCACAACCATCATACCGATTTTTTCACGCGAACGCGCTTTGAAATACTCATACTCGTCCTCCCGCATATCGGCGGCGGGGATTTTCTGCAGACGCTCGAATTCTGCATCTTTTTCGGTTTCGGGCGGCCGCCGAATCACGACGGCCTCTTCCAATGAGGCATCGGCAGTAAAACCGCCGGCACGTTCAATGATATCACGCAAGGTCGTTTCGCCAGCCTCAATGGAATATGACCCCTCGTAACGCACTTCGCCGGTTAGAAGCACAAGACGATGACGGCGATATTTCGGTATGGCGCGGACGAGTACAAGATCCCCGTCCTGTATTTCTATGTTCAAGCTTTCATCATGAGGATAATCGCGTAAATCCAGGAAAAACCGGTGTGTGGAAAGCTGATCCTCTCTAAAGCGCACAATCTCTATACTGTCGAGAAACGCCTGCCCTCTGAATCCTTGGCACACCTCGATGATATCGAACAGCCGTTCGCCCTTGACATAATCCATGCGTCCCTCGTGACCGACAGCACCGAACACACCGACGATACGATCCTTCGGAGGGAAATAAATGATGTCGCCACCGCTGACGAAGGGATTTGCGTTCAGATCACCGATGCGGTAGTAGCGCAACAAATCGGCGTACGTCGTGCTGCCGTCGGTGCGTCTGACGCGTATGTTTCGGAGTGCCGTCGTGTCTTTGATCGCGCCCCCGGCGAGTTCCAGCGCTTCCGAAACGCGTGCGGTTGCGGGCATCAGCACAACGCCGGGAATCTGGACGGCCCCTGCCACAGTAACCTTCACCTGTCTCGCTCTCGTGAGACTGACAATCACGTCCGCACGGCGGATTTCCCCACGCAACAACGCATGGATTTTCTCTCGAACATCACGCAATGTTGCGTTGCGAACGTACACCATCCCGAGTTCGGGAATGACAAGCGTTCCGTCGCTGTTTACAGCGACGCGAAAGGAATAATACTGTGTACCGAAAATACTGACACCCAGCTCGTCTCCGGGGCCGACGATGTAGGTGGAATCGCTGACCGGGACTTCGACTATGGGGAGTTGCGCATCCCTCGTCTCTCTCTTCCCGGAATCGGAGTCGTCCTTCGTCGAGTGTTTCTGCTGAGCAGCAGCATCGGGAATACAAAACGCGATGATCAATGCCAAGCACATGAAACGTATAGCACTACTCAAATCCGACGTAATAATGGTATCATGCATGAATGTGTGCGAGAACATATCCTGTACTCGTTGTGAAATGTACCGAGGGCGGGACTCGAACCCGCACGGACCTTTCGGATCCAAAGGATTTTAAGTCCTTCGCGTCTACCAATTCCGCCACCCCGGCAATGCACCGCAACGTTGCGCATGCTGTGATGTTGCAGAGCACCGCGTACTTCGTCCAATCACTCTGTCATGGCCAAACATTCCGATACCGGAACAGGCGTCCGAAAGAGTGCATTATGAAATCTACTGATGCAGTGGCAGTAAATCAAGGATATTGAAGTTGGAGGAACCGTGAATACTGAATAGGGGTTTCAACAACTGCTGCGGGAGACGTACCTACCGCACCACGGCCAAACTGCACACCCGTGTCGTACTTGAGAGTAGCGTGAGCATGTACACGCCGGCCGCAACACGTATACCGGAGGAATCGGTCAAATCCCATTCGAGCACAGCGCTACCGGTCGCCACGTCGTATCGACGGAGCACGCGCCCGAGCATGTCCGTGATAATGAGTGTTGCAGACTCGCTTCGTGGATTGGCGTGTATGTTCATACGTCTCGTCGCGGGATTGGGCCAAGCCGTGACCGGTGTGATGTCGCCGGCAGCGTCGAGCACGACGAGCATGTATGGCGAGTACGTGATGCTGCCATCGTAATCCTGTTGGCGCAGTCTGTACTCTAAACGTCTGCCCGCAAACCCGGATGCAGTATGATCAGTAAACTCGTACTCACCGCCATGGCCTTCCGGTACATGCGACGGCACGAAGGCGATGTCCTTCCATGCCTCGGAAGACGATGCGAACACTCTGCGATGCACGGCGAAGCCCATGTTCTGTATCTCGTTCTCCGTACTCCAGCGCAATTGCACGGAGTTGCCGGGGAGCGCGACGGCATCGAACATACGAAAATGCACCGGCCAATAGGTGACTGTGTTTATCACGGCATGCACCAATTCCCATTGCACTCCCGTTATTGAATATTTCGCACACAATCCGATGCCTTCAGCGAAGCTCATCGTCGGATACAGCATTTCCTCCGTCCATTCCCTTTGGTATCTCGATATATCGAGCAAAGCGACTTGCTGCTCCGTATTGGTTGACGTCACAGTCCAGGACTCCAATTCTGACTGACACCTGTGATAGCCATCTGTCTCGATAATGGCCAGATTGAAGAATTCCCAATCCAGCGAATCAGGGCAGCTTCCACCGCCATGCGCGGAGGTGTGACGTTGATACACTCGTCCGTCGAGGCTGTCTATGCGCACCGGTATCCCGTCCCAAATGTAATATCTCTGTCCATTGGGCATGAGCGTGTCTCCCGTGACTTCGATAGTCTTGTAGTCCTGAAACACCGGTCCCTGACCTTGATCGAGAGACATCTTGTACGTCAAGACATTGCCGATATGCAGCGGGAAATAGGACAAATCCGTCGCAGTTGGCTGGGCAAACGACCAGACGGGCAACAACACTATGAAGAATAGCATACTGTAGGCGCGTGTCATGTATAGTACCTCCTGGCAAACGCATTCAAGGAGGCGGCGTGGTGTTGTTCTAATCAATGATGACAGTAGCTCGTAGATCGGATAGAGCAACTTCGCAGCATATCGCCTTTACCGAAGAGACACACCGGGACGATGTTTTGTTACATTTCGCTTGGCAGCGACGATTCGTCCTCTCGATGTGCTGATCCTCTACTCGAAACATGTTGCCGTGAGGAATTTCATAAAAAAAGCCGCACTTGGCGGCCTTTCGCGAGGCGACGATCGGATTCGAACCGATGAATAACGCTTTTGCAGAGCGTCCCCTTAAGCCACTTGGGTACGTCGCCGTCTATTGTAAAAATAGCAGTGACCGGCGTCAAAAGCAATGTTGCAGAAGCAGATGAACACGATGAGATCATCGAACCGGGCATAGCCAATCATTCACGCAGGGCCTGTGATACTTCCTTGCTCTTGTTCCGCTACGCATCTCTGAACTATCTTTCTAGTTGAAGCAATAGACAACACGACGGCGAATGTCCCTTTCTCTTTCTGTCATCATCCCCTGCTACAATGAAAAATCCACGATTCTCGAATTACTTCGACGTGTAGAGGCTGCAGATATCGGGGATGTCGCCAAGCAGATTGTCGTTGTGGACGACGCTTCCACCGACGGTACGCGCGAACTGCTTATGCAGCACGCCCATTCGCATACGGTGCTGTTCGGCGAGAACAACGAAGGGAAAGGTGCCGCAATACGACGCGGACTACAGGTTGCTACGGGAGACGTGATCATCATTCAGGATGCCGATCTCGAATATAATCCTGACAACTACAAGGATCTGATCACTCCGATTCTCAACGGCGAAACACGTGTGGTGTACGGTTCACGCGAGCGCAATATGCGCAACCGCACACACTCCGGTGTTGCGTACTATGCGGGAGGAAAATTCCTCTCGTGGTTCACCAACCTTCTCTACGGTTCCGACATCACCGACGAACCAACGTGCTACAAGGTATTCGACGGCGCGCTGCTTCGCGAAATCCCTCTCGTCTGCACTCGTTTCGAGTTCTGTCCCGAAGTCACCGCGAAACTGCTTCGCCGCGGTGAAAAAATCGTGGAAGTTCCGATCGATTACTTCCCTCGCAAGAAGCATGAAGGGAAAAAAATCCGATGGCGCGACGGTTTGGAAGCGATCTGGACACTCGTGAAGTATCGCTTTTCAGACAAGATATGAAGCGTTTTCCGATATGGGCACTGGAACGCCTGGACGCTCTCGCCCCGGGCCGAATTATCGCGGCAGCAATCGTGCTACGTCTCGTGTTTGGTTTCGTCTGGGTGCTCTTCGTCAATGTGCCTGCGGAGAACGTCCCGGTCGACGGCGAGACATGGCATAGCGCCGGCGCGGACGGATACATTCAGATCGCACGCACGCTGCTGCTTAGCGGTGAATACGCGTTCGAACCAGGCGGTGATCCAGTGCATAACCGACCGCCGGTACAAGTGATGCTGTTACTCGTCTTCGGTGCCTGGTGGCCATCGTACTGGTTCCTTGTCTGGATACTCGGCTCGGCACTGTTGTCGTGGCTGATGCTGCATCGTGTTCGAGCGCTGTCGCAGGAACTGCAACTCTCGATGCGTGCCGAGCGTGTCGCATTGTTGCTGGTTGCTTTCCATCCGTACCTCGTGTTCATAAGCAAGACGACGACATTCATCAACATTGCGGCATTGCTGCTGATCTCAGTCGCCGTCGCCGTACTGCGTCTCCGGCGACGTCCGGAGCGCTACGCCACACAAGTCGGCGTGCTCAGCGGTCTCGGTGCGCTCACGCATGGAATTTTCCTGTTGCTACCCGTTATCGTAATGCCGTACATCGCACGGCTTCCGGGCATTTCACGTCGCGAGCGCATCGCGGCGATGCTCATTCCCATTGTGATAACGGGCATGATAGTCGCGCCATGGACGCTGCGCAACATGCGGAGCTTCGACATGTTCATTCCAGTGGTCAGTGGAAATGGGTATCACTACTGGAAAGGAGAGGCCGTGTATTTCGGAGGCGACTATCCCATGGCCGATGTGTACCAGCGTGCTACCGGCGAAGAATTTCGTGAAATGTATTACGGTGCCGTCGATCCGCGTATGGATGCCGTGTTGTGGGAAGAGGCGAAACGCGACATGCTCGACAGGCCCTGGCGTATTCCGCAACGCCTGATGATAGGGAGCGCGACGTTTTTCGCACCGTGGGACAGCTCGACAGTAAAAGCCATTGTTTCCGCTGCATTGAATGTGCCGCTGCTCGTATTGATGTTGCTTTTTCTCATCAGATCCATTCGTGAGCGTCACTTCACACGAGAGCAGTTTTTTCTTTGCCTGCTTCTGTTCTACGTTGTTGAGGCGTTCGCCTTTTTCGTCGCCTGGGGATCGTATTTCACCATGCTGCTGCCAACGGCTCTGCCGCTGCTCGTCTCTCTGATCATGCGGCAAGCACGCCATCAGCACCCGGTCGAAAGCCGCTAACAGCACATTGCTTTTCGCAGGCCGCATGCGCGCATCCGAAGCGGCGCTATCTAGAAGTATATACTCTTTATACCTTTATTAAACGTCGCAGCCCGCACTCCAATCGACGGGATCATCCCTTTCCGACGCATTAGCAGCAGCAACGAACAGAAGAAGCCGCGACACGATTATGCATGGCACGCACAACGCCGATTTTCGTAACAGTCGGACGGAGGTCTGTAGCACTCTTCCACTGCACAGGATGTGCAAGCGCTCAGGTAATACCGTTCCGTAACATCATGCATCGAGCAATCCCATTTCGCACAGATGCAGGTACTGATCACGTTCCGTCACGCGTCCAGCATGGATGCGCATGGATACTTGGCGAGGATTCGTCTATTCAGTCCCGAAAGAATGCTCGTATCAGCAAACTCTACGCAATCATAACGTGCATGCACGCCACATCCGCGTCTATTTCCCCGGTCGAGACATTCAGAATACCATGCATCATGGTACTATCTGCCGAATTCGTTAAGCTTCTGCCTGAAATACACAGCGGTTTTCTCAAGGCCTTCGCGACGAGAGACCTTTGGTGACCACCCAAGAATGCGACGAGCGAGCGAAATATCTGGTTGGCGGACTTTCGGGTCATCTTTCGGAAGTTCACGATGAACAATGATGCTGTTCGACTCGAGAATCTCGATCACCTCATTAGCAAGATCAAGCATGGTGATTTCATCGGGATTTCCAATATTCACCGGATCGGAATAATCGGACATCAGAAGTCGGAAAATACCATCGACGAGATCGGATACATAACACACGCTGCGGGTTTGCAAACCATCGCCGAACACGGTCACGTTTTCACCACGAATACATTGCGACATGAATGCAGGAATGGCGCGACCATCATTGACGCGCATTCGTTCACCGTATGTATTGAAAATCCGAACGATACGCGTCTCCACACCATGGTAGCGATGGTACGCCATGGTCATTGCCTCGGCGAAACGCTTGGCCTCGTCATACACCCCGCGCGGTCCCACCGGATTGACGTTTCCCCAGTAGTTCTCCACTTGCGGGTGGATTACCGGGTCACCGTACACTTCCGACGTCGAAGCCAACAGGAAACGCGCACGCTTGGCTTTGGCCAGACCAAGCGTTTTATGCGTCCCTAACGAACCGACTTTCAGAGTCTGTATCGGTAGTTTGAGATAATCGATCGGGCTCGCGGGCGAGGCGAAATGCAGTATGTAATCGACCCCGCCTTCGACGTACACGAACTCCGTCACGTCGTATTTCACGAATCGGAATCCCGGATTCCCGAACAAGTGTTCGATATTCGCGAGATCGCCAGTGACGAGATTATCCATGCAGAGTACTTCATGCCCTTCGTCGAGCAATCTGTCGCAAAGATGGCTCCCGAGAAATCCGGCACCTCCTGTAATCAACGTTCTTGGCATGACGACTCCCGTGATGATGTGTGAAGTAAACTGAAATGTACGGATTCTTTGAACGAATCGCTCGGAGAGGGGAAGTTAAACGTTAAAGGTTAAACGTTAAATGCGGGGGACGTCATTCGCGCTGTTGAGGAGCCTTCGGTACGATGTATTTTTGAAGCAACAGCTTCGTGTCACTTCTCATCCTCACTGTTGACGAATGAGGATTACCGATCAAAAAATCCGAACAACACGAAAACCGTAATCCGGATTCACGATTTCCGGGAGACTGCTGAAGCGATTCGCGGAACGAGCGAACCTCGCGTATCTGTACCAGGATGCTCCGCGAAGCACACGAGTGCTTCCGCTGGCGGCACCCTTTGGGTTCTCAACGGGGCTCGTTGCGTAATAATCGTTTTGAAACCAATCCCAGCACCACTCCCATACGTTTCCGTGCATGTCGTAGAGACCGAATGCGTTGGGTTGTTTCCGAGCGACAGGGTGCGATGTATTGTCCGAGTTGCCGCGATACCAACCTGCGGCATTAAGGGCCGAATCCAACGGAGAATCATATATATGCGTCAGATTGCCTGTATGGAAATCCGTCTCAGTACCTGCACGGCACGCATACTCCCACTCGGCCTCAGTAGGAAGCCGGTAACCATTCGCGGTGAAATCGCAGATAATGTCATCATCGGTATAAACATAGCATGTATCCAGATTTTCCAACTTGGACAACTCGTTGCAGAATGCTACCGCATCGAACCACGGTACTTGTTCGACAGGATGATTGTCTCCGGAAAAACGACTCGGATTCGTCCCCATTACCGATTCATACTCTGCCTGTGTCACGGGAGTACGCCACATGAGAAACGCACCAAGTGATACTTCGTGCACGGGTAGCTCCGTGCTGCTGCCGGCAGAGTGGCCCGTAATGTTCCCCATACGGAAACTCCCGGCCGGGATATATGCCACTCTCGTATCCGGGACATACGGGTATGTTGAAAACAACACTTGATTCCCGTATGCTGTGCCAACGCAATTCGTTGCATACGCTCTGACATAGTAATCCGTTTCCGGCAATAATCCGCTAATCGTACTCTCGAAACTTCCGATTCCATCACCGTCCATTGTTCTGTCGTCAGCAATAGTCGGGTTCGGGAAGCTGCTCCAACAAACACCACGCTCAGTGACGGGACACCCTCCATCCGAAGTGATAATTCCGCCACTTATCGCCGTCGCATCTGTGATGAAGCTCACGGAAAGCGTTTCCAGCACCGGGAGCAAGTACTCTATTCTGTCCATCACGAAAGTAATCGTCGTATCGGCGGTAATCCGCACATGCAGTGTTGCCTCTTCGTAAAGAGCCGCATATCCGGTGACTTGCAAGTCCAACATTTCCGTGATTTTGCTCATCGAAGCATCCCAGGCATCCGTCATGCCCGCGTATTCGAAACGTACCGATCCCGAACTGCTCATTCCCGTTTTCATGAGCTTCATAAGGTCTCGTTGACCTCTGTGATCCACAACTTCCAAAAAGTACATGCCTGCTGGAAGGCTAGCTGCATGGAGCACAAAGCGAGAGGATCCGGGAAGCAATGATGTTTGCAGACTCGCCACGCGCCTTCCTTGAAGGTTGTAGAGCATGATCGTGACCGAAGAGCTTGTTGCAGCGAACACATCGAACTGCGTCACTGACGTGAACGGATTCGCGAAATTGCCCATGATCATGAATGCGCCATCATGCAGTGTGGCATCTACCCCAGTGGCGATATCGACGAGCAATTCAGTTGCGCCAATAAGCAGTGTATCCAAAGATATTCTCGCACTGCCGCCGCTCACTCGAATCGAATCGAGTGTAACTGGTGAGCCGGATAATCGATGTTCCGCAGCGAATTCGATTCTGCGTACTTCATGTGTGGATTGAGGAGTATTGCGAAGTTTGTCTTCGGCAACTCCGTGAGAAAGATCCTTCATAGCAGGATCATGTACCGGATGCATTGGATATGCCGAACAGCTCCCTGCCTGGGGCGATGCGATGCATCGGCAGGGGATTGACAGCAGTGCAAAAACTATCAGAATCATTGTGTTTCGCGTTGTCGCAGTAGCGCTCATTGTTCTACTCCTCTTTCTGTTTCCTCACTAGTCTCCGGTAGCGCTCCAATCCGTTTCCATTCGTCGTTTGTTGGCTGTTGCCGCTTCATGTCAGTCAGCGAGCATGCATCCGGCATAGTTCAGCCGAAACGGTGTTTCAAAGCTCGTGCGAGCATTTCCATCTTCGTTCGATTCCACTCTCCGCAATTGAATTTCATTCTTGCCACCACAGCATTGCACGCCATGCTCGGAGTCCCGAAGGCGGCTTGTGACGCTCTTCAGCGGCATTGGCATAGCCCGGCTCGGAACCCTTGGCGACATTTGGCTTTGCGTGGACATAATGAAGATGTATTACTCCTGTTTCTAGGCTTCTGATTGAAAAGGTAGGCAATATGTTTTTCGAATTCAAGTGCAGGGACGGAATTTCAGGGCTTCGGAGAAATACATATCTTTAACCTCGACGGAAAAGAATGTTCCACGTTATTTTGGATTGCCTTATAGCAGTGCTAACAGTCATCGCAGTGGTATGGCATATATTGAAGATAGGGGGCTAACAAATCACTTCTCTGGTTTTTTACTACGATGCACTCCGTAAAAAACCAGTGAGTTCAGTCGTTAGCCTGCATCACGCTCCCCGATCCCGAAGCGCCACAGCGTCCGAGCAGTCAGCATGCCACCTTCGATTTCATCAGTTGCTATTGGAGAGGCCAACGGCACGGTGCACCTGTCATTGAAAAAATGTCCATGCCGAAAGACGACAAGCTCGAAGTACAGAACATCAACATACCGGGAGTGAGCGATCGGGTCATTGCCGTGAAGCATGTTGCCATGCCCGCAGTACCGCATTCTCGCGCCAGACTGAGAAACCAGCACCCCGGGATGCTGAAGAATGGCCCGGACAGCGGATTTCGCTTGCATGTACGGGAAAAATATCGGAATTTTCTGACTGTAGTACACGAGTCACAACTCCGTTATGGCGTACATTCATGAAAAACAGCGCAGCGTTGGAGTATATTGATGGCCAGCAACTGGCTCAATATATGATCGACTTCGGTGATGGTGTTACCACAGAATCCGCATATGAATTGAAGAGACTGGCCTCCGACTATTTCACAGACGATTGAAATGCTAACAATTGCCGAAACCCTCGCAACCTTCCGTCGATTGCTCTGTCTGCAAAGGATTTTATTTTCCTTCGACCTATACTCGAGGGAAATGACGGTTGCAAGGTCGTGCTTTGTACGCCGGAGGTTTGCGGGCTGACATCCTCTGAATATGGCCGGCCATGACGAGACGCCAACGCAACTCAAATGTTGGAGCAATACAAATGACGATGACAGCAAACAAAAGAAAACGAGTATTCGGTGACAAGGTTCAGTTCAAATCTCTTTCATGTGCACCTGTGAATGAGCTTGGCGTTGTTTATCTGTTCGGCGTGCTACACGAGACGTTTGACTACCAAATAGAATCGATCCAGGCAGGTTTTCCTGACTGTATTGCACGACGCAAGATCGGATCGAACCGCTGGGAGGAGGTCCGGATTGAATTCGAATTCGACAGCCGCTCTTTCGTATCACACGGTCATGATCCAGAGGGTGTTGACGTCATTGTGTGCTGGAAGCACAACTGGCGCGAATGTCCCGGGGACATTGAGGTGATAGAGTTGAGCAACCTCCTCGGCGAAGCCGAACAGATCGACATGCAAATCAAGACGAAGAAAAAACTCACTGCATGGCAGGAGTATTGCCGACAGAAACGACTCGAAGGGCATGATTTTGCCGAGATTGCAAGACGATGGAAAGCGGAGAGGCCCCACGAACGCTGAATCAGTCGAAATAACAACTGCGTACCGGATTGGCGCCTTTAGACCGGAGTAGGAAATCACGCTCCCCACTCCCGACACACCGCAGCGTCCGACCAGTCAGCATGCCACCTTCGATTTCATCAGTTGCTGTCGGCAAGACCACCGCAGCGGCGCACCTGTTTTTGAAATAAAGGACGTCCATCGCGAAAGACCACACGCTCGAAGTCGAGAACATCAACATTCCGGGACGGAGCGATCAGGTCAATGCCGTGAAGCATCCTGCCATGCCTGCGGTACCGCATGTTCGCTCCAGGGAACGAAACTTGCGCCCGTCATGCTGAAACAATCGCCCGGGACAGCGGATTTCGCTTGCATGTACGGAAAAAATGTCGGAATTTTCCGACTGTAGTACACGAGTCGCAACTCCGTTATGGTGTTCATTAAGGCTTTCCTGAAAAGAGCGCTCATTATGACCGAAGGCATTGCATCGCCGGGCACGTATCCCCACGAGCCTGTCTGCCCACACTAAGCAGCCCGACATCCCTCAAGGTGCGAATGTTTATTTGATCGCATCACCGGTCTCAGGCCGTTACAATGCGCTAACTCGTTATATTTCAATGACTTGCTTATTTAAGGCTTTCCTGAAAAGAGTGCTCATTATGACCGACTGCATTGCATTCCCAAGCAGGTATCCCAACGCGCTTGTCTGCCCACCCGAGGCAGCCCGACATCCTTCCGGGGCGGATGTTTATTTAATCGCATCACCGGTCTCAGGCCGATACAATGAGCTAACTCGTTATATTTCAATGACTTACTTATTTAAGGCTTTCCTGAAATGGAGTACATGCCATGACCGCATTCACTGAATCCACCGTCGAAGCCGCCGCCCTTGCCTGGCTGGAGGCGGCCGGCTGGCAGCTAGCCCATGGCCCTGACATCGCGCCTGACATGCCCGCGTCCGACCAGTCAGTATACCACCTTCGATTCCATCGGTTGCTATCGGAGAGACCACCGCAGCGGCGGACCTGTCTTTGAAAAAAATGTCCATACCGAAAGACGACAACCTCGAAGTATAGAACATCAACATCCGAAGTCGTGGCGACCGAGTCAATGCCGTATCGCTGCCGCCAACAGCGTAAAGCGGAATGTCATCTATAGAGGGAAGGAGTATGCGGGAAGGCACTGTCAGATGTCGTGTACGGCTTGTCCCGCTCCCAATCTCCGGAACAGATAGCTTCCCTGCATGGCGAGCACGGTCGCGCCCTCCTGATTGAGTGCGTTGAAATCGAGTCTGACCAGGCCTCGGTCGGGGTCGCGTGTGGGACGCGTCTCCAGCACGGTGATCGCGACCCGAAGACTGTCGCCGGGATGCACCGCCCTGAGAAATCGCACGTGGTTGAATTCCAGCGCGGCTACCACCTGGTCGAAGCAGCCGTGGGCGCGGGCGAGTCCCAGCGCAACGGCGAGAATCATCGGTCCAGTGACCAGCCGCCGGGGGTGTCCCACTTCACGGGCCCCTTCGTCGTGGAGAAACATGGGCAGGTGCAGACCGGCAAGGTCAAGGAAGGCGTCGAGTTCCCCTGCGGTGACGGTTCGCGCTTCCGTGCGTATATGTTGGCCGGTATGAAAATCTTCGAAATACATGCTCGTAAAGTACTCGCGTTGATAGAAGCACACAACACGGAGCAGCGCGCCTCGACGTGCGTGATCAACCAAACTCAGGCTCTGTCTTACCTGTACTCCATCGCGAAAACACGCCGCAGTGACGGGCAGCATTGCGTTCACCGCAGGGCTGCCATCGTGTTGTCGTCGAAGATCAAGCATGCTGCGGGCTCCTCGCAGTTATTGGCAGCGATATCGATACACCATGAAAATTGATTGCTTGATGCGGGTTTTTCATGGTATATTGTTTGCATGATTGTTACGCGCCACATACTGCTGGAACGTATTCGTTCAGCCATTGATCGCAACCTTGTAACCGTATTGACTGGAGCGCGGCAGTCGGGCAAAACAACGCTTGCGCGTGAATTCCTTTCGGAGCAATCGGTCAATTACTTCGATCTCGAGGATCCGGTGAGCCTCATTCGTCTGGACGAGGCCCGAACCGCGCTTGAACCACTCCGGGGCCTCGTCGTCATAGACGAGGTGCAGCGACGCCCCGATCTGTTTCCCATCCTCCGCGTCCTGGCGGACAGGCAGTCGCAGCCGGCCCGCTTCCTGATCCTGGGCAGCGCCTCCGGTGATTTACTGCGACAGAGTTCCGAGAGCCTGGCCGGACGAATGGAGCGCATCGAGATTGCCGGCTTCACGCTTGCCGAACTGGGATCGGAGGCAACGCCATCGCTCTGGTTTCGCGGCGGTTTTCCGCGTGCTTTTCTCGCCCGGAACGAAGGCGAAAGTTTCGCCTGGCGCAGGGAGTTCGTGCAAACGCTGCTCGAACGTGATCTTCCGCAATGGGGAGTGCGCGTGCCGGCCATCGCCTTGCTTCGGTTCTGGACCATGGTAGCGCATTACCACGGTCAAATCTGGAATGCGTCCGAGCCGGCAAAGGCGCTCGGCGTGAATCCGTCGACAGCACGCCGCTACTTGGACCTCCTTAGCGATGCACTCATGGTCCGGCAGCTCCAGCCCTGGCACGCCAACCTGGGCAAGCGTCAGGTGAAGTCGCCAAAAACCTACATCCACGACAGCGGCCTGCTGCATCAGCTTCTCGGCATCGAGAGTGAAAAGGCGCTGTACTCCCATCCCAAGCTGGGAGCTTCGTGGGAGGGTTTTGTCATCGAACAAATACTCGCCACCGAAACGCATGACGATGCATGGTTCTGGGCCACGAATCAAGGTGCCGAAATGGATCTGTTGTTGCGGCGGGGCGACAAACTCTTCGGTGTCGAGTGCAAGCGCAGCGACGCGCCGAAACTTACCCCATCGATACGCATCGCCATGGATGACCTCGGTCTCGAGCGGGTTGCCGTGCTGTACCCGGGCTACAAACGCTACCCGTTGAGCGATCACGTCGAAGTCGTACCGCTCGCCGCACTGGCCACGCCTGGAAAATTGTTCGTGGAGACGGAGAGATAACAGCCAGAGGCAGCCACCCTGTACACGATTCCCACACATCCGACTGCGTGCATCATCGCAAACCAGGTAGCACGCTCCGCGAGCACACGATGCTTGCTTCGGCCTGGCAGCGTCGCTCCAATCCGCAGCGAAACGCGCATACGTTGGCAGCACCGCGAATCTGACAACCAGCGGCGCAACGCATCTGCGTGTCGGTACGCGTTCTCATGGATTGTGATTTTCACTCGCATTACCTTCATGCATTTCACGCGGTTTCGGCACAAGACCCAATAGCAAAGGAAAATGATGCGCCACACCTCCGGTCGGGTGTTCGAGTCACCCCGGGGGTGCTGACAGCGAATTACGATTCATGATGAATGGGAAGCGCCTCCGGCTCGGACGTCGCTGTCGCTTCTCGACCTTGCCTTCCTGATTCCGTGAGCCGAACGGCTCTCGCATTGTACGTTCCTGTTGAACTACCAGCGTCCGGGTTTCATACGACAATTGAATGCTGCCTGCATTCCTATCAGCCTTCAGTATCGGTGCGGCTAAGGATGGGTGCAGCACAAACGATATGATTATCCTTTTATCTGCGCGTTGCATCGGCGACACAATCAAGGATGATGCGAACGATGCACTGTACGGGAGGTTGAAATCACGACACTGCGGCTCCTGGGTGAGCATGTATTCGGGTATCGTTAAACGCGTGTTCACCGTACGATACGCAGCATGCGGCGGGCGACGTTGCCCGAGGAAGTCAATTCCAGCAGATAACTGCCGGACGGGAGTGTCGGATAATCGAGAGTGATGTGCTGTATCCCTGCTTGCGGCGCATACACATCGAAGGTCGCCGCGATGCCGCCGGATGTGCGATACAGGCGCAGTCGCACGTTTCCCGCCGCAGGCAGCGTGAATGACGCCTGCAGCGCCCCTCTGGCTGGCTGCGGAAACACGTCTATGATCTTGAATCGCTCGGGTGTGCCATTGTGCAGTACTTCCGAGTACACATGCACCGTCTCGCCCCCCAGCATCTGAACACTGAGCCGGTACTGAACACTGCCGTCGCGTAGAGCCGTGCTACCCCGATCAATGAATGAGTACGCAACGCTTTCGAATACATTGCAAAAACCTGGTATGACGCCGACTTCCACCCAGCGGGTGTCGCCGCGAATCGTATAGCCGGGTACCCAGGCCCTTTCGACGGTGAAACTGAGGCAACTATAGAGCGGTGGAGCAGTCCATTGCAGCGAATATGCGCCATCCTGCCGAAGGATGACGAGTGTGATGCTGTCCGATTCTATCGCCGATCGGTCCGACGAGGACAGCGCCTCTGTCGTGGATTTCATGTGGGCGATGTAGCGTCCGTCGTCCATACCCGCTGTCCATCCCATTTTCGCGAGGGTTGCTCCGGCCTGAACGGAGGGCAGGAGAAAGACCATACACAGAGGGAGAACTATACCGGGAAGAATTGTTTTCATATCGTACATATTCGGGAAACGGAGAAACTAATGCAAGTCAATATTCCTTGCCACTCGACCTCGACCGTACCGATACAGGAGGCAGCATGAGAGAAAGCATGAATAGCACGCTCGCGCGACTGCTGACGCGCATCATGGTCGGCGCGGTGTTCGTGTCAGAAGGCATTCGGAAATGCGAGTCAGGGAAGTCACACGAGAAGCCGTGCGGTAACAAACGAACAACTCCCATGCTGACGGCTGCATGACTCGTTCCCGGATAAATAACTCACTCGACTTTGCATGAAACGCGATATGAGAAGAATCGCATCACTGCAACGGCAGTCGGGCATGCATTTGCGCCGCACCATGCGTCGTGTCGCAACGCCTCACGTCGGAGAAACCCGCTTCGTGCAGCCAAGAACATATCTCTTCCTCGGTGTACGTGTCTCCGGCCCTGGTCGCTACCAACATGTTCAGTGCGAACAGCGCTCCGTGTACGGGCTGCACCCTATCGTCCTCCATGATGAAGTCCTGTATGACAATGCTGCCACCGGGTCGGAGCGCCGAGGCGCAACGTTTCAGCAGCGCAATATTCTCCTCGGGTGGGTGACTGTGAATGATCGCGGAAAGAAACACGAGATCATAGACTCCATCGTAATCATCGACGAGATAATCCCCCTCGAGTACGTCGATGCGATGAGAAAGCCCAGCCTGCTCGATATACTTCTTCGTTATCGGTACGACCTCGGGCAAGTCGAAAACCACCGCTCGCAATTCCTGCTTGACACGCGTCATGGCCATGGAATACGCACCCGAACCACCGCCCAGATCGAGTACGCGGACTACATCGTGCAAATCCATGAGGTTGACGTCTTCGGGTGCCTGTGGAACCGCCCGGTGATGCATTGCCGCGATGAAGGATTCCAGCCATTCCGATCCCCGCTCGCGAATATTCTCTAGTCCGATTCCCCTACCCTCGCGCACCGCTTCACTTAGCGAAGACCATCGTTCCCACAGATTGTTGTAGTGTGCGATGTTGGCCAGATATTCCGAAGACCTACTGACAAGGAAACGTGCTGAAGTATCTGTGAGATAAAAACGCGAATGTTCTTTTTTCAAAAGTTTCATTCCCGCAAGGGCATTCAGAAGTCTGTCTATCGCCCGCGCGTCGGTGACGAGCATGCGTGCAATGTCGCTGGCTTCGCTTCCATTCTTCTCAACAACATCGAAAACGCGCAACTCCACTGCGGTGAGAATAACACGGCTACGCCGAAATGCGTTGATTGCCTCCAGTAATTCATCTGCTTCCGGATTCGACATGGTTCTGCATTGTCTGTTGTACATGCTGAAATGTACGGAGCCGGTCGCTTCCATGAAACGCCCGATTTCATTATGTACCAACAGAATGGCATTGCTGTGTTGTGCGACTGGAAGATCGGGGAAATGCGGAATTCATAATCGCTATCCATCAACGTGTATCTCATAACATGCTGCATCAGATATTCCGCTTCGTGCTTCAACCGATCATCGTACACTCATCGACCGTACCGATGCTATGGATGCACGAGGCGATACTGTTACATTCCATTCCACGCCTTTTCCTCCTGAACAATGACCGATGAAATCTCTTCCCGAAAAACGGTCCGGCACGTACGGAATACCGCACACACGAGTATTCCGACGTATTCGGGTGGTGAGGCATGAGTTTCACCGCTACAATTCGTATTCGTTATCATCACAGTCATTGTGCTTAATAGGAGGCATGTTATTCCTTTTATACGACAATACGGCGCATAAAAGCATCGGGGACGGCATTCGCCGGTAGCGATGCGAAATTCCAACACTGCTTTGGCTCACATCTATCATGTGAATCCGCACTCCCTGCATTGCGCTCATTTCTTTTACGAGCTTTGACGACACCGTGACAATTCCATGACAGCACCACTGCGCGAAAACGCGAGATTGAGGTTGAACTTCTATTCATCACTGCGTCAGGAGACAGCATCATGCATCAATCAGTACTCGCGATCACATTAGCGCTCATCATGACCTTCGGTAGCGCAGCACAAAACATGCACACGTTGACTATTCTCCACCTCAACGACACGCACAGCAATCTGCTTCCGGGAGGTCCGCGAACCCCATCGCTCGAGGGTGAAATCGGAGGAATAGCCCGCGCGGCGACCGTCATATTGCAGGAACGCGCGAAAGACTTGCCCCTACTGACTCTTCATGCCGGCGACGCGTTCATCGGCGACCCTATGTACAACCTTCTCTACGACCGCCCCCCCGATTTGGAATTGCTCGCTCAACTCGGGCTGGACGCCATGACAGTCGGGAATCACGAGTTCGATCTCACTCCGGCAGGATTGCTGCTCGCTCTCACCAATACTCTTGGGACACCCCCGGCATTTCCACTCTTGTCGGCCAATTTGGATATGAGTGCTAACGACCCGGTTGTGCAAGCTCTGACGTCCTACATACAACCATACGTCGTGAAGCAATTCGGTGGGTTCAAAGTGGGAATTTTCGGGCTCACAACCCCGACAACGAATTACTTTTCCCAACCGGCCCCGATTCGCGTGATAGAGGACGCATCGGTACTCATGCCCTTGATATACGCCCAAGTGCAAACACTGCTTGACGTTCAGGGCTGCGACGTGATTGTCTGTCTATCGCACATGGGTCTTGAACTTGATAAACTCATCGCTGCTTCTATTCCGGGCATCGACGTCATTATCGGTTCTCACGATCACATCGCACTCAAGTGCCCCGTCGTCATCCGCAGTCCGCTCGGCAAGGATGTACACATCGTGCAAACTGAGGGCTTCTATCGCCAAATCGGCAAACTCACACTATCCATCGACAATGGAAAGGTAGAAGTTTCGGATTACGAACTCATCGAATTGAATCGTAAGATTCCGGAGAACACGTTCATCAAAGGTGTTGTCAGCGGCATTGCTGGTCAATTGGAGCAAGTGTTTCCCGGACTGTTCTCGCAACCCATTGCGCAATGCCACGGGGTGTTGACGGAAATCGCCAGTGGTTTGACTCAGCCCGGTCCGCACGACACGCATGTAGGGAATCTTGCCGCCGATGCGTTCCGTACGTTGACTGGGGCCGATATCGGCATACAGCCCGGTGGTTCGACGGCACAGACCTTCTACAACGGGCCGATTCTACCTGTCGATGTATTCCGCGTGGTCGGATATGGATTCAATACAACGAATGGTCTTGGATTTCGAGTAGTGACATTCGAACTGAGCGGTGCCGCGCTGCTTGCGGGCATTGAGGCAACGCTCGCGAGCATCGACGAGAACGATGAAATGTTCTTGCAGGTTTCATCATCCCTGGCGTATTACTACGACCCTGCAGCGTCGGTCGGGAGCAGATTGAAATACGTCCAGTACAACGGACGAGCGCTGGACCTCACACGCATGTACACTATCGCGACGAATGAACTCGTCCCCGAGTTCCTCGACATGCTGTCCATCCCATATCACAATCTTCAATATCTGCCGAATGATGAAACCGAATTTCAACTGCTGATGGAATATGTGATCGCCCAGCAGAACGTGCGCCCTTCCCGAGCAGGCGGAAGAATAATGGCGTTGGCCTCGAATGCCATGAACACGCCACCTCGCAACACTGCACCGGCTTCACTGATCAGAAGCGGTGTGAATCCCTTCGTGGACAACACCTCCGTAACGATATCTCTCGACTCTCCCACCGTACTCAGCATCGCGGTATATGACGTGCTGGGGCGTGAGGTGCTCCGCATTGCGGATGGGGAATATTACGCCGGCAAACACACACTGTCACTCAATGCACAGAAATTGCATCCCGGTACATACTTCTGCATGCTTCGTTGTGCGGACGGTCGCACGAGCACAGTGCGCTTGTTGAAAACCCGATGAGTCGCACGCAACGGGAGGACGGCATGCTTTGTCGGCCTCCCATTGCTTTTGATCTTGGTATAGCGTACCATTGCAACATTACAACCAGCCTTTCCACGGAGGTGATCGTGTCCCGGCTCGCGAGCAATAGCGTTGGAAGCATATTTCTTTACGCGATAGTCACGGCCCTCTGTTTGCTTGGTGTTCTTCAAACACGTGAAAAAGCAGCCTTGAGTGATGGGGTCGACCACCGCTCATGGTCCGATCTGCTTCCGCAACAAGGAGTGCTACTCCATCGCGATATCGATTCCCTCAGGCGGGGCGATATCATTGTTTCCATCGCCGGACGAAACATCGACAGAATCAATGACATGGAATTCGTTCTCGACGGGCGTGGCATAGGTGAAATAGTACCGATCGAGATCGCACGCGGTGAGGATTCTCTCCTCGTACTACACCGGTTGCGGCCTTACTACAGCCAATTTTATATTTTCACGCAAATCGTCGCTGCACTGTCCTGTCTATTGCTGGGCATATTCGTGTTACGTGTAAGTCCGCGAGAGCCGTCTGCTCGTCTAGCAGCATGGTTGACGCTTGCCGTCGCGGCGCTTGTGTGTTTCACGAACGGACAGTACAGCATCGATGCATTCGGACTCGGTTACGTTATTCATGCATTGTTTCCGTCGGCATGGCTGTGGACAGGCGTGCTACTTCTGCATTTCGCTTTACGTTTCTCTCATCCCGGTCGCCACGCTCGCGGATACTTCATTTGGCCCTTGTACGCGTTACCTTTGGGGGCGACTGTGCTCGGGAGCATCGCTTCAATACACGCGCATATTTCCGAGAATATCTCCGCAGCCGGCATGTATTTTTCGGTGCTGTCAATTTCCAAGGCATCACTCGTCGTCTTGTCACTGACGGCGTTCGGTGTTGTTGTATCAATGTTTTTCAGAACGCGCGATCGAATCATGCGACGGCGCTTGATGTGGGTGACGGGCAGCATAGGGCTGAGCATCAGCGTGTATGTTCTCTTCTGGCAGTTGCCGACTTCTCTCGTGCTCAGACAAACGATTTCGTCTGATTATGTGATTTTCCTCGATTCGATGGCAATACCCGAAAGCGGAATGCTCATCGCACTTGCATTCAGCGCGTTGGGAATCGCGATAGGTGTTGCACGATATCGTCTGTTTGACATAGAAGCGCTGCTGCGACGTGGTGCAGTCTATTCGATATTTCCGTTGATGCTATTGATCGCCTACTACGGCATACTCTTGCTAACAAGCACCGCGATACCCGATTTGTCGAACGTGGGATTCATCGCACTATCCTTCATCATGACGGCAGTGCTGCTGTTATCCTTCATATTGCTCCGAGAACCCGTCGAGCGCTTCGTTGAAGAGAATCTGTTCCAAGTGGAACGAGATTTTCGCAAAGCTCAGCAACGCATGCGGGAAAGACTCCTTCGGTCGCTCAACATCGAACAAGTCGGTATGATACTTGTCGATGAGTTGAGCACCGCTCTCGGTGTGGACAGAGCGATGCTGCTGGTTTGCACTGAGGACGACGTCTTCACGATAGCACGGGTACGAGGCTTTCCAATGAATGGAAAAACACCAGTGCATATTTCTCCGAAGCGCTTCGCATCACTACAGTCCGATCTGGTCGATTGCACGAACAGTGTGGAGGGCAGCGCACGGATTCCTCGATGCGACCTTGCCTTTGCGAAGCGTTGCGGCGTGGACGTACTGCTGCTACTCAGAGATGAACACCGGAAACTCTTTGGAATTTTGACGTTCGGCCGCAGAGCCGGCATTATCCAGTACAGCGTTGAGGATATCGCACTCGTCTTGGACATTGCCAACTCGGCGATACAGCAAATCGGGCGACTTCGTTTGCAGGAACAATTGACCGTGGAGATGCATGAAAGCGAACGGCTTCGCGAACTTAACCGCATGAAATCCGATTTCGTCAGCAGCGTAAGCCACGATTTGAAGACGCCGCTGACAGCGATACGCATGTACACCGAAATGATAGCAGAGCGTTCAAGCACGAATGATGATGTGACGCGACGACAACTGAAAATCATAGAGGGTGAAAGTCTTCGACTGAGCAGATTGGTTGACAATATCCTGGACTTCAACCGTATCGAGCACCAGAAGGATGTGTATCGATTCAGACGCCTGGACCTCAACGAGCTTGTGCCAGTTGTGCTGGAGACCTTGCGTTACCAGTTCGATATAGCCGGTGTCCGGTACGTTTTCGAACCTGCTCCACAGCGCTGCATCATCCGTGTTGATGAGCAAGCCCTCCACAACGCGCTGACGAATCTACTGTCGAATGCGCTGAAATACTCTCCCGAACGAGCGCTGGTGCGGGTAAGCACCGAAAGTGGTGATCACGGTAAAAGGGTATCGGTTCAGGATAGCGGACCGGGAATTTCTCCGAGCGACATTACTCATCTTTTCGACCCGTTCTTCCGATCAAGCGATGCCCGCATTCAGCGACATGGAGGGGTTGGGCTAGGCCTCGCCATAGTACGGCATTTCATGGCAGCGCATCATGGTGCGATAGATGTACAATCCATACCTGAGCGCGGAAGCACATTCACATTAATATTTCCTGATCCGGAGGTGACATGAAGCGAATATTGATAATCGAGGACGATCCCGCGATACTTGCCGGGTTGGAGAGCAGTCTTCGAGAAGCGAATTTCGAGGTGGAAAGTGAAAGCGATGGCGAGCGCGGGTATCGAATCGCGAAACGCACGCCTCCCGACCTCATCATCCTGGATCTGATGCTCCCGGGTATGAACGGCGAGGATATATGCAGAGCGTTGCGGAGTTCCAACAATCATACTCCTATTCTCATGCTTACGAGCAAAAGCACCGAACTCGACAAAGTACTTGGATTGGAACTCGGCGCCGACGACTATATGACAAAACCATTTTCAGTACGCGAACTTCACGCACGCGTAAGAGCGTTGCTACGCAGATCGCCCGAAACACATTCGCCCGAAGAGTTGACTGCAGGCGGGCTGTGGCTCAACCTCAAAACGCGCGAAGCGAACCGCGATGGCACCGCATTGAATCTGACGTCCCGGGAATTCGACATTCTTGCGTACATGATGCAGCGGAAAATGCAAGTCATCACGCGCGACATGTTACTCGACGACGTGTGGGGCTATGAACACTACCCCACGACGAGGACTGTAGACAACTACATACTCTCATTGCGTAAAAAAATAGAACCCGTTCCATCCTCTCCGAAATACATCGTCACGGTGCATACGACAGGCTACAAATTCGTCGGTTGAACATCGGCACCAGGCGACCGAGGGGCTTCCGGCCGAGCATCGGATTCGGAAACGACGACAAGCGAAAGCGTGTCATCGACATGCCAGCGCAAATCGCGTGGAGGGTTCAGGCGAATATCGCAATATTCACACCGGGTCAACGACACTCCGATGGCGATTTCACCTCGCGCAAGTGCAGCATCGATGAATTGATTGAAACCGACCTCGTTCCCGGCAGCGATATACCATGTGGCTGGTTTAATATACAATTCCTTTCCGCACTCATCGAATAAATCACGCATCACTGGTTCCGTGCGTACGTCGCGGCAGATCTGCGCAATCATTTTACTGACAAGGTCATTGGAAATAATGACGTCTTGTATAGCTCCGGTCGACTCCGCAAGCGCTTTGTTCGAGACGTCGAGTATCTCGCTCACGATCTGCTGTTTGTCCGGATACGGCGTTCCGAGAAGCGCTGTACGATCACGCATGGAACGCAGCAGCAGCAGCAGCAGTATGACGCGCGTATCCGCATTTTCCGCACCATGCTGCGAACGCTGTTCACCGAGAACGATGATTGAATCGAATGCCTCCGGCTCGAGACGTTCCAGCACTCCCTGCGACAGCGCATCCTCGCGAAGCAACTTTACATCCAACGTCTTCATGTTGTCACGAAAGGCGGAATCCATGACCCAATCCGGTATGGACTGACTCACGACGGTTGCGTGATGAATCTCACCCGAAGTTCTGGCGTAATCTCCATATTCCCGGAGCAATAACAGACTTTTATCATTCCATCCGAGTATCAGCAGCGAAGTCACTGCATTCACAGCATCACCGGCACATGTATCGAAGCGTGATGTTGGTGGAGGATTGGTCGAATCAACGAGCATATCCTTGTCCGTTGCCGCTATACCGACTATGCAATCTCCGGGCTCGACCCGGAACGTCGCGTCCGTTTGTGTTGGTGCAAGGTATGGAACATGATTTCGCACGACGCCGATCGGTACGGCCTTCCGATACGAGAACACGACAGTTCTCCACTCGCAGGCAGTGCCGCCGCGCCAGATGTCGAAGTGTAATTCATTTCCGTAATGTGACAGTATCTCGTCGTAGACATTGACCAAACGCCTCTGACGTGCTGTTTGCAGAATGATTCGGCTCAAATAATCCGATGGGAGCACTGTGCTGATCTCGAGGGAACGTGCGGCTGCGCGAGCCAACCGGACCATGGCGTTGTTTTCGATTTCCACGATCAATGACGGGGGGCGACTCGGAGCATCGGCTTCTATGAGATGCGTGACTGCCATGATGCTTTTGACGATAGAGGCATCGTCATTCCGCGACAGCATGATGATCGTGCGCGCGCTGGAAATATTCAGGATGTCAATATCCTTCATATCCGTCATCGAACCCTGTCTTACGACAAAGCGAGGGCCATTGCGACCGAACGAGCGTTTCAACCGGCCTTCTATTTCCTCCATCGGATGTTCTGTATGCAGGACGAACACCTTTTTTTTGCTTTCAAGCCCCTCGTTCAATTCACGGATCACCGGAATCACCTTGCCGCTCCAACCGAGGATGACGATGTGCCCTTCTTCCAGCACACGGGATGTTCCACGACGCAATTGCGCGAGCCGGCCCTGTATCCACGTTCCGAACAACCCGATCAACGCGGCAAACACGACAAGGTTGAACAACGTCATCATGAGAGACATCACTTGCGGTAATGTCGATCGCTCAATCCAGTAACTTTCGAGTACGTGTGTCAGCACCCACCAGAAGCGTGCGGAAGGCCAGAACGGGTCCTGCATGTTGGGATCGACGTCAAAATCTCTTCCCGGGCGTACTGCGGTGATTTCCGCGATGGTGTAGAACACTCCCACCATGATCAGGACTACAATACCCGATATGATCATTTGCAGCATGAAACCGGATTGGAAAAACCGATCGCTGTTGTATCGGAGACGTTCTCGGAATGTTGCTTTGCTCATTGGACAGCATCAATTGTAACGACTATTGCTAAAGTAGATAATCCTGCCTTCTCATCCCACATCTTTGCGCATCGCGCGTACCCATTGAATCCCTAACATGCATCGAACATGCATACAACGAAGCGGCCTACGCGGGTTATGGATTTCTCTCGCGCATTCGGGAAATCCACGCACGGCGGTACACCGCGTTCGTGCAAGCAGCTACGGACTGCGATCAAGCAACAACGCGCTGCGCCTGTCGGTACGATTCTCGCATGATCGAGGACGTACATGCAGTAGTAACCGATACTCCTGCATCGACGGGGGTTGCCTCAAAATCAAATTGTACTCGAGTATCAGTCGGCAGGCCTGCGACACTTGACAACAAGCGTGCCACGTCCTATATTTCGATGCGGTGCGGGTGTAACTCAGTGGTAGAGTGTCAGCTTCCCAAGCTGAAGGTCGCGGGTTCGAATCCCGTCTCCCGCTCAAGGAAACGTCCTACGAAAGTTGGACGTTTTTTTTCGAATTCAGCAAGCTCCTCGGCGAGGCCGAACAGATCACCACGCAAATCAGGACGAAGAAAAAATGCACTGCATGGAAGAAATATTGCCGGCAGAAACGACTCGAAGGGCTTGATGTTGCTGAGATTGCAGAAAAATGGAAACGGTCAGGCCTCAGGAGCGCTAATCCGGCCGAGGTAAAAAACCGCCCGCTTGATCAGCACCGTTAGCACGAAGCAGTAAATCGCGCTACCCGCTCCCGAAGCGCCGCAGCGTCCGACCAGTCAGCATACAAGCTTCGATTCCATCAGTTGCTGTCGGAGAGACCACAGCCGCGGCGCACCTCACCTTCAAGAAAAAATGTCCATCGCGAAAAACAACACGCTCGAAGTCGAGAACATCAACATCCGGGGTCGTGGCGACCGGATCAATACCGTGAAGTATGCTACCAAGCCCGCAGTATCGCATGTTCGCGCCAAAGGGCGAAAGCTGTGCCCGGCATGCTGATAAAATGGCCCGGGACACCGATTCCCACTTGGATTTACGCAATAAATATCGGAATTTCCTTACTGCAACACACGATTCGCAGCTCCGTTACGGTGTTCATTGATGAAAAACAGCGCAGCGTTGCAGTATATTGACCGTTCGTGCGAGTCCTCCGATCGCAGTTTGCTGCCGCATTGGGCTGGTCCGGGCGCTTCCGGGTCACAAACATGCCCGCTAAACCACCATGATGTCGTCGGAGGGGTGGAAAAAACGACATGGGAGTGCTTATTCTAGCGCATGCGGAAAGCCGATCCAATCCCAAATTCCGGAAAAGCATAGGATTTCCTCTGCCCAATGTATCCGTGGAGAGAAATTACGATGTCGAACGCAGCAATCACTATCCTGATAGTCCTGACTTCCGTCTGCATCGCATCTGGGCAACCGCTGCTCTACCATGGAAAAGTCGTGTGTTCCGAGACCGGCAACGGGATTCCCATGGTGCACATCCTGGTCGAAGGTACGGACCGCGGTACCGTCGCTGATGATGCAGGAGCTTTCAGAATCGCTCTCGATTCAGCAAACTCTCCACTGCGCTTCTCTGCAATAGGGTATAGGAGCGCCAGAATCGTTGCCAAGCGATCTCCGGTACCTGCCACGATTGCGCTTGAAGCCGTCGTTTATCAAACCGGCGAGGTCTCCGTTACACCGGACGACAGTCTCGCTCGCTGGATTATTGAACAGGCGATCCGCAGAAAGCAGGAGACGTCAACACGACTGCGAAACTACCAGGTTGAAGCGAATACGCGCGCGCAGTCCATTCTGGATTCGGTGACTGGAATATCAAGCAACTCCGAAAGGCAATCGCTACGTCGTCGGCTTTCTCAAGTTGGTGAGACAAGGTCCATAGGGCGATGGACGGCGCCAGACCGATATCAGGAGACGATAGTTGCGCGACGCAATACCTCAAGACTGCCGATCGAAAATACCATTTCGAGCATTCCGCTCCGTAGTAATTTCAGCGATGACGATATCCAGTTCGGACAAAGCAGAATCATCGGCCCTGTTTCATTCTCTGGCCTTGGCAACTACTATTATAGCTACGCCGGGGTCACACAGCGGAATTCCTCAAAAGTCCATCTTATTCGAGTCCTACCACGATCTCGATATTCGAGCTGCCTTAGCGGTGTGATCGCAATAGAGGACTCCACCTTTTTTCTTGTGGAGGTGGATGTCAAATTTCAATTCCCGGTGACGCCAATGTATATAGACAGCGTCCTCGTACATCAGTCCTTCAGGAAAATCGCTGGCGAGTTTTATCTCCCGGCCTCCGCGCGCGTCAGAGCATTCGCACAGCTACCGGCTATGATGTCAACCGTACATATCAGATTGATTGTTGATGCCGTTATGGAGCAGTACTCTGTCAACATAGAGGATGGTCACTATGGAAGGAGCGATTATCGTGTCATCGTTTCGGAAAGCGCGGATAATGTTGATGAAGAATACTGGGAAGAAAATGGGTTGCTCCCACGCAGCAAAGCCGAACTGGAAGCATACTCTCTTGATGACAGCTTGCGAACAGCACAGCGATCGCGACTGATGTCTATTGGTCTGACTGATTTCCTTGTTGGTAGGAGAATTGATGCTGGGCGATACTCCGTCGCACTGCCTGGAATTCTGACTGCGTTGCATTACAATCGCATTGAAGGACTGGGACTGGGTGTTCCCTTGGTAGGGAGAAATGTGTTTGGTCTTCGGGAGACGACGTACCTTGGATTGTTCTACGGTATATCCGATAAGCAGATCAAACTACGCAATGATATCGCCATCCCATTTCGGTGTGGTGGTGAAGACTTGGTGCGTATCCGGGTTTTCAATGATCTTGCGTACATTGACAGCCGTCAGATGCGGCTACGCTTGATAGATACATTGCTGACATCGGTAGCAAGTGCAGTCTACGGAAAAGATCCGCGAGACTATTTCTACCGTAGCGGAGTTGCGGGTATAGTGGAAGCGAATCTGTTTCCGCAAGTACGTTTGAAGCTCAATGCATCGTATCAGAGTCACAATTGGGCGAATGTTCAATCAAGCTGGCGCTTGTTGAGCGACAGCCCCGCACCGCGTGACAATAGTCCTGTGACGGATGGGATTATTGCTTCATTCAGCGGGAGATTGTCTTACGATCATCGTCAGCGTTCATTGATCATGAATGTAATTCGGAGACAAGGTGATGAGCGGTTGGTGCCGAATGTAGGGGTCTCTCACAACAGGTATTCCGGAAATGCCGGGACGTGGGCTTGGACTGATGTTATGATGTCGGCGGGTATGCATCTCAATCTTGGGTTTTTCGGTGACATCTGTGTTCTTGGCGAGGCATACTTTGCCGATAATCGACTACCTATTCAATCATTACAGTTTCCACGGAGCAGCATGGTGGGTCTTACTGAAACACTCAGATTCAGATCGCTCCGTCCGCGCGAGTTCGCTGGTGACCGACAGGTATCGATATTCATGGAAAACTCACTGAGATTCCCTTTCCATATTCCGGATATACCTGTTTTGAGAACAAAGGCCTGGCAGCCGAGTGTATTTGTTGGAGCACTCTGGTCCCGGATGTCGGGAACAACCAAGGCAATACTGAATCGTGCACACGGTGTGTATGCTTCGGAGTATGATGTCTTCCGTGAAGCCAGAACACCTTTGTATGAAGTCGGGTTCGGTTTGAACGGCCTGTTCGGATTGCTGCGCATGGATTTCGCATGGAGGTGCGGCCAATATCGTCAGGGTCGTGATGTTACAGTTGCTTTTTCGATAGATGGATTGTAAGTAGAGCCATCGTCGATCGCGCGATTGGCACTGTTCCATGATGGGTCCGAGTAAAGACGTGACAGTCAGGAACGAATACGCAGGATCCTACGGCGCCTCAGGCGATTCCTGCATGTAGGAGGAAGGTGAAAAATATCGCTCGTATGTGAATGGTGGCACGTTCCGCTGCAACTGGACTGAACATGCAAGCTTGAATTATACCGTTTTTGCTCCATTGTGTTATATGATTCATTGTTGTTTCTGCACGCACTTGGGGAACATGTCGAATGGAGCATCGAGGATCGTTTCACCCTCGTCCTTCAACGAACCGCCCCTCCTTCTGCTTCTCCCTTGAAAGAAAACGCCGGAATCGTTGACCGAAGCCACCATCGCGATGCTGCTCAAGGTCTCCACCCACGCATACTCGCATCCCGCACTCGCGAAACGTGGCACCACGCTTGCCTACAGCGCACTTGCCACGCTTGGCCGCAAAACCATTACCGGCATGCTCTCGACCAGTGGGGTACAGTTCACCGATCGGAGCGCACACCATCGCCTCTTCGAGCGGGAACAGGTGCAGCCCTCGGTCTTTTCTCGACGACACTCCATAACGCTGGCAGCTATCTCGACACAACGAGTCCACTCGTTGCACTCCTCGACGATACCCTGCTGCCGAAGCGCGGACGATGCGTTGCTGGCACCGCCTGGTGGAGAGATCCACTCGGTCCGCGCTTTCAAACCAATCTGATCTGGGGATAGCGATTCTGAAAGGAGAATCAATGAGAAACGACTGATTGCTACACTCGATTTGAGGTAAAGTGACCACGGAGTATGTTAACAACGACTTCGTCGCTGCGCTCCGATGTTCTGGTCCGTTTGCGTCGGAATTGCTGGTCGCTTTCATCGGAATACATTTCAAGAACTCTAACAACCGACCGCATTGCCAGTGTAATCAACCACCCTCAGTCGTGAAAATCGCACCCTACGACACTCGGTTGTTGAAATATCTCGCATGCTTCTCGATCATTCCCCGTTCTCCGACGCGGAATCGCCGCATAAAAAAAGCCCATTGTACAATACAATGGGCTTGAAAAAGAAAGTCCTGGCGACTACCTACTCTCCCGGGAGGTCACCCTCCGAGTACCATCGGCGTAGAGGGGCTTAACTGCTCTGTTCGGAATGGGAAGAGGTGGATCACCCTCGCTATCGTCGCCATGGACAAAACTGACAAGTAGAAGATCACTGTAATGCTATTAACAAGTTCACTGATACGCTGTGCAAGAATAAAAATAATGGGAAGTCTCACGACGTATTAGTACAGCTCAGCTCAACACATTACTGTGCTTACACCTGCTGCCTATCGCCTGGTAGTCTTCCAGGAGTCTTCAGTCTGCCTATGGCAGAGGGATGACTCATCTTGAAGTGGGCTTCGTGCTTAGATGCTTTCAGCGCTTATCCCTTCCGAACGTAGCTACCCAGCCATGCCGCTGGCGCGACAACTGGTACACTAGAGGTTCGTTCATTCCGGTCCTCTCGTACTAGGAACAACTCTTCTCAATCATCCTGCGCCCGCATAGGATAGGGACCGAACTGTCTCACGACGTTCTGAACCCAGCTCACGTACCGCTTTAATTGGCGAACAGCCAAACCCTTGGGACCTTCTTCAGCCCCAGGATGCGATGA
>Ga0114946_10000067_pt1 | contig 51019 bp, 43 predicted proteins | sample WalLakDeSediment_FD_88676 | JGI IMG/M metagenome (GOLD analysis project Ga0114946, IMG submission 88676) | Lake sediment microbial communities from Walker lake, Nevada to study Microbial Dark Matter (Phase II) - Walker Lake 11/02/13 Deep Sediment | ecosystem: Environmental > Aquatic >... | reverse complement strand
GTACCACGTTCCTTCCCTTGGGTCCCAACGTCACCCTCACCGCGCGTGACAGCTTGGATACTCCATCCAATATCTTTTGCCGCGCTTCCTGGTCATAAATCAACTGCTTGGCCATATTTCAACCTCCTTCCAAACTTCACTTGGCCGAGGAAACATGCAGTTCCTAGTCAGCCAGAATGGCCAGAACATCCTCTTCTCGCATGATGACATACTCTTCGTCCTCTATGGTCACATCCGTACCGGCATATTTTCCGATAAGCACCTTGTTTCCAATCTCGAGTTCCATAGGTTGACGCTTACCATCATCGTTCACCTTGCCGTTTCCCACGGCAACGACCTCACCCTTTTGAGGCTTTTCCTTGGCAGTATCAGGAATGATGATACCTCCACGCTTCTGCTCCTCTTCCTCCATCCTCTTCACCAGGATCCTGTCACCCAATGGTTTCACTTTCATCCGTCTACTCCTTTCCTACGTCCTTACACAAACTTCCTTTCAGATTCACATCCCACTATACGTAAATATTCAGTGGACCTGGTCCAAACGACCTCTACCCCTTTCAATTGATCTCCACAACATAATAGTTAGCAAAAAGGGTTCCAAAGATATAGAAAAACAAAAATATATTATAATGCGTGGATATCATTAAATCTAATTTATATAATCATATTATGGTTCATCCGACTGCCAAATTGGCACATTCGTCCTGGAGTCCGTGTCAATGTGGCAAATCCCGAATCAGGCTTGTTCTTTGAGAAACTTCTGCTCCATATTAAACATCCCCCCCTCCCCATCGCAATCCATAACAAGCAAGCCGAGCCTGATGCACAACGCATACTTCATACTCGCCATCTTCACATGAAGCATTGTCCTGTTCCGGCTCACTAAGACGATATCTCGACTCAACTTAAAAGATTCGTCGGTATCCAAAGCATAGGGCGGTCTGATCCGCGGTCTGGACCTCCAAGACAAGTTCATTCCTATGCTGAAAGGTATATCTGAGCCCCGCGAGAACCCCCACGCGTCTTCTCTCCTCGAATTTGATGCTATCTTGCTTGCGCATACGATAGCTCGTACTCAACTCATAATATTCTATACCACCTTCGGTTTGACTCCCAACGATCTCCGTGACTTCTTCACGATGCCATATGGGTTTTTTCAGATTTACATCGGTATCCACTTGGGAGAACTTGACACCAACGTAAGGAGTGAGAATCCCGTTTCCCTGTTCAAAAGGTCTTCCCAAGGTAGAAGCAAACCACCACTCAGACCAGCGGTTACTGTTCGGCGAGCTTTGGGTGAAACGTCCATGAACACCAATATCAATCTTGGTAATTCGATCACGATAGGCATTGATATTCACGCCAACTCCGCCCAACGTACCCCAACCAAGACTTGTAAGACCACTGTCCCGATCCTCTTCAATATCCAGATAGGTCCCTCCCCCCAAGAGTTCCAGATCGATCCGATCCAGGATCGTGAAGCTGGCTTTAAGCAAGAATTCACCACCTCTACCCTTCGCGCTTTTGGTGAAATCATGTTCACTGATCCATGTTGTTTCCATGCCAAGGCTCCACGCACCAAACTCCCTCAGATCATCGGAAGGCGCTGGACCCACCAGACCTCCCCCGAAAGCATGTGACACAACACAAATGAAGACGACGAAAGCACCCAAGCCCGTTCGAGCTTTTCGACTCATTCTCTGCCCCTTTCCTCATTCAGTGGACCACAAAAGAATCCCTCCTCCATATCTGACAGGATCTTTGGGCCAATCCCCTTCACGTTCAACAACTCCTCCAAACATATAAAAGGTCCATTTTCTTCACGATACTCCAAAATCCTATGCGCCAATACAGGTCCAACTCCACGGATTTTTTCCAACTCATCACAAGAAGCAGTATTCAAGTTACATCTACCGACAACCTCCTCCTTGGCTTCCAAACCACGTTCTGGCAGCAGCTCTGTTTGTTCAATGATAGGTCTATCACGAGCCGTCCAAAGACTGAAACCCAATCCAGCGCATGCCAAGGCCAGGAATAGTACGACGATTCTCTTCTCATGACAAGTCAGTCCCACTCCCATCAGATCAAACCTGAAGCGGATCTATAAGGTGGCCCAGAAGGAATCGTCATCGTCATCGTCATCGTCAAAGGGAACGTCCTCGGTAACAAAATCAATTCGCGCTTTTCTCTGTTCCTCGTCAGACCTGTTTTCGGTATGTACGGGTTCCTGTTTGCTGGGACCTTCACCCATCATCTTGACCGTTCTGTCATACTCCTGAAGAATCTTGTCCTCAATGGCTTTCCTGGTGGCATTGTTTACAGGATGAGCGATATCTTTATGAGATCCATCAATCAATCGTCGACAAGGCATAGCCACAAAAGATCCATCTCTGCCTTCGATCACCTTCAGGTTATGCACAGCGAAACAATGGTCGATTGTAATGGACGCGAAAGCCAATACTCGTCCCTTCGACCTCACCGGTCTGATTCTGACCTCAGTGATCTCCATGACTGAACCGCCTTTCTTGGAGCCCAGCATATACGCATGAAAAAACACATTTTCAGCCCGTCCGTGACCATATCACAACGTAAACATTCAGTAAACCCAATTGCCCACGAAATGGGCGGGTGTGGATCCTCCCTCTGAATGCGGTGAAGCAGTAAATATTCAGTGAAGCAGTTCCTGATAGAAATCGGAAATACCTTGAACCATGGCTTTTGAACTAAATCGTTCCACCACCCATTTTCGCCCCTGATTTCCCATGCAAATGGCACGCTCAGGATCATCCATCAATTCAACCATTCTTCGAGCAAGTCCTTCCAAGTCCCCTGCTTTCACCAGATATCCTGTGTGACCAGGAAAAACCACTTCTCTGGCGCCATCGACATCAAAAGCAACTACTGGTTTACCGCACGCCAGCGCTTGGGGAATCACGCGCGGCAAGCCTTCTCGCAAAGAGGCATGCACTATCACATCCGCCATACTCAGCCAATACCCGATGTCGTTTGGATTCACAAGCCCCGTGAAATGAAGGAGGTTTCCCACACCCAATCTATCCGCCTGATCCCGAAGAGCGGCCTTTCTTGGCCCGTCTCCGACAAAGACGAGGTGAGGAGATGGCTTCCTGTGTCTCAATCTGGACAAAGCCTCGATCACGAACTCATGTCCCTTCAGCTCGAAAAGTCTTCCGACCTTAAAGAATATCGGTTCCTTCAAAGGAAGTCCTTCCCGCTCTCTTCTGTGTTCCATTTCCTTTCGATCTACTGGCAAGAAACGATCCAGATCCATCCCACTGTAAATGACACGGATCCCGTTGGGACAGGAAATCCCGGCTTTTTCCGCGGTCTCTTTCATCACTTCTCCCACCGCGATCAAACCATGTGTCTTTCTTACAGCCCATCGCTCCAATAATATGTAGCAACCACGAACGAAGGGGTTTTGATAGGGATGAAAAGGCAATCCGTGAATGGTATGTACGATCAAGGGGACGTTGTTCCTGGATGCTGCCCAACGCCCCAATATTCCCGCCTTGGAGCTGTGAGTGTGCACGATGTCGTATCCGCGACAAAGAGCATTCAATTCCCTGTAAGCTGCCCAATCCCTTCCCGGAGCAATGGGCCTGATCAGATTTTCAACCAAAAACAGATTCCCACCAGCAATCCTGGCCCGCTCCATGAGGCTCCCCTCCTCGCCCAGGGCAGGCCCTGTCGCCAGATCCACCTCGTATTCTGGCATGCGATGGAGCCCTTCCACGGAAAGAAGGGTGTTCTCTTGAGCGCCCCCAAGGATCATTCTGGTAATCACATGAAGGACCCGAACAGCCATCAGTCGACGCTTCTCTTTCGTCTCAAACAAATCTCTTCGTAGACATCCAAGGTTCTTTCCACGGTCCGATCAAGACAAAAAAAGCGGAGAACACGGTCCATCGCGTTGTTTCCCAGGGTTTCCAGATCAGAATCCTGCGCCTGCAGGATAGCTCGACTCAATCCTGCCACGTTTCCAGATTCCACCAACCACCCTGTCAGGTCGGGTTGAACCACGTCGGAAGATCCCCCCACATCTGACGCAATCACGGGCAATCCTCGAGCCATGGCCTCTATAAGCACATTGGGTAATCCCTCGAAAAAGGAGGGAAGAACAAGGAGATCACTCTCCGCCGCAGGATGAGACCAATCCCTAATTTCTCCCAACCACAGCACCCGGTCCGCGATTTTCAATTCCTGAGATAGTTTCACGAGATAGGGTCGATGCGTCCCTTCGCCCACCACCTTCAAATTCCAAGGAGTACTCCGGACAGAAGGGGAAGCCAGGGCCCGCAACAGGATATGAACTCCCTTTTGAGGAGCCAACCTAGCCACACACAGAAGCCTCAGGACCTTGCCGTTTTCCTTTCTGACCCTCCCGATCCTGGAGACCATTTTGACTCCGTTCTCTATCACCCGAATCCGATCCACTGGAAGCCGCCTTGTCAAGACGAGGAATGTCTTTACAGATTGGGAATTTACCAAGGTACCAACCCCCCAATGGATCGTGAGACGATCCAGGAAACCATATAGGGGTCCGGTGTATACATCGACACAGCGATCTGCGGAGAGAACAAGACAACCTGGAAAGAAAAGCCCCACGCAACGTCCCACTTGATTGCAAGGATAAAGATGGGTATGCAGCACATCAGGACGATACTTCCACAACTCGAGAAAGAGGCGAGCGAGCCCCATGGGCCCCATCCCAAGAATTGAAACATCCATGCCGGCTTCCTGGAACATTCGGCTCAAAGGACCGTCTCGAAAGGCAAGCACGCGCTGACAGACCTTGTCTTTTGGCATGTGAGACGACACCCTATACAATTGAGTTTCCGTTCCCCCAACCTGAAAGCTCGGCAAGAGATGCAGAACCTTGATCATCCTTCAGATGCCTTGGGATCTTCCGCCTCTTCAATCAACATGATCGGTATCCCTTCCTGAATGGGATAGCGGAGAGCGCAAGCTTCGTTGGTACAGCAAATCCGTTCCCCCTCTTCCACCACACTGGATTTACACTTAGGACATGCAAGGATCTCAAGTAACTCCTTGTCCATCATCTTTCCCTCCTGTAGAGCCGTTCTTCGAAGTCCTTTTGGACCTGGCCCAAAGCCAGACACACGCCCCAATCGTGCTGGTCGTCAGCTGACAAATATACACCAGCACAGCCAAAGAAAAGGCCTGCTCCATCGCCCACCCCGCGGAACTGAAGAAATAGTAATAGAGAGCTTCCCTGCTTCCGCATCCTCCAACATTAATGGGAACAGCCATAACCGTATTGATGACCGGGATCAGCAAGAAAAAGAAGGACCATGACAAGTCTGGAAAGCCGAGAGCGCGAGCCACCATCATGTTCACACTCACTACAATGACATGAACCATGGCGGATAGGGCTACTGCGGCAAGTAAAGTCGCTGGACTGGCGCGGTACTCGAATATGCTTCTATGGACCTTCTTAAAGATCTCAAAAAAACCAGTGGCTTTGGAAAAGATGGTCCATTTGGAACATCGATTGGCCATGTCTTCACCCAAACGAAGAAGCGTCTTACTGAAAGACAAGGCGAAGAAGAAAACAACAACAGCCAAGAAAAGAAAAGCCAGGATCCCGGCCTTGACGAGACCATGTTCCATAAAAGGCCCGTCTGAACGTTCGGCTTCTCCGAGGATAAAGCGAATATTCAAGGAGATTCCAGTGACACAAACCAGCATCAGCGCAGCCAATCCAACAACCCGATCCACGAAAACACTCGTGGCCGCTGCGGCCTTCATGGGGGTCTCTTCGGAAACGTAATACATCTTCACGACGTCTCCACCGTTGATTCCAGGCAGGAACTGGTTGAAGAAATACCCCACAAAGGTCCATTTGAGACATGTCATCAGGGATAAATCAATCCCCTGAGCCCGCAGAAGGAGCTTCCAGCGAAACGCTGTCATGGAAACCAGGAGGATCACGAAAGCGCAAGCCAGCAGGAACCATAAGGGACTGAGCCCCAATAAGTTTTCCCAAACCCTATCCGGTTCTGGCAATTTACGGAGAACCCATAAGACAATCCCCCCGCTGAAGAGAAGCCGTAGAATCCAGCCCAAACGGCCTTTCATTGGGCGTTCTCCAGGACTTCCTCCTGCGAATCATTCTTCGATCGATCCTGGAGTTCAAGATAAGCCAGACGTTGCTCAGCCCAACGCCCCCAATACGTCCCAGGCGATTCATTCTTCAGCTTTTCGTAGGTTTCACGAGCCTCAACAAGATTGCCGATCGCCTCAAGACATCGGGCAATACCCAATTCACACTCCTGATGAAAAGCTCTACCATTTTCCATATCCCGACATTCCCTATAGGCATCCATGGCCCCCTCATATCGCTCCGCAGCTTCAAGGCAGTGTCCGATACCCATCCTGGCAGCAGGAACCAGGGGATGTTTGGGATGATTCCTTTCCAGTTTTCTATAATATTCCAGCGCATCTTCATACCTGGCCAGATAAAAACATTCATGTGCCGCGGAAAACAGGATCCTGGGAGTGAAGGGCTTATTGGGCGCTGCCGCTAGAACTTCCATGTACTCCTTCAAGATATCATTGCGCTGATCCAAGGAAGTCACGGACAAGGCCCTCCAATGGGCCCTTTCAAAACGTTCCTCCAACTGCATCGCGCTCACACGCATCTGCCATGAATATACCGTGACCAGGGCCAGGATCGCCACCAAGGCAGTTCCCCCATATCGAATATAAGCCATGTGGTCTTCGCAGAATTGAATCAAATTCGCAAACATCACCACAAATTTATCTTCCCTCAATTCATCTCGATGGATCTTGTTGTCACTCAAGGGAACCTTGCCCCCATTTCTATCGTTAGGTTATAGACATATGGAGTCTTCCTTCTGGTCTTTCCCCCATAAAAATGCCCCCGAGAGGACTCGAACCTCCGGCACTCGGTTTAGGAAACCGATGCTCTATCCTGACTGAGCTACGGGGGCCTTATTACAATCCCTTCAAAGGTACGATGTGCATATAAGGATAATAGAGCTCTATTTATGAAGTCAAGATGCCTTTTGACACAAACACAAGGCGATGAAGCCTTCTCATTGACACTGCCTCTTCTGCAAGGTAACATTCTTAGCATGGAATTGTCGACGTTCACAGCAAAGGCTGGAGAACCTAAATGGGCCGGCGCTGAACGTGGACATGAATGTACCCTTCCTCACGATCTGACAAGAACAGAAGATCATTTTAACACGAGCGTACTTCATGTCAGAGCGCCAGGGAGAGTTGTTTTTTTGATCCCATACCTGCTTCAGAATGCCAAGAACCTGTGAAAATAAAGATCGAAAAGGGAGGTGCGATCCTTGATTGAAGTGGAACACCTGACCAAATTTTATGGTGCATTCCCCGCGATTCAAGACATCAGTTTCCGGGTCGAAAAGGGCGATATCATGGGTTTTCTGGGTCCCAACGCCGCTGGGAAAACCACAACCATGCGTATCCTCACTTGTTTTATGCCCGCCACCTCGGGAAACGCTCGCGTGGCAGGATGTGATATATTTTCCGACCCCTTAGAAACGAGACGCCATATAGGCTATTTGCCCGAAAGCGTCCCCCTCTACACCGATATGTCCGTGTTCTCCTACTTGAAATTTATGGCTTGTGTTAAAGGCGTCCCTCGAAAACAAAGAAACGGTCGCATAGCATCTGTCATAGACTCTTGTGGACTTTCCGAAAGAAGCTCAGACCTGATCGGGCATTTGTCCAAAGGGTATCGGCAGCGCGTCGGAATCGCTCAAGCGTTGGTTCATGATCCAGATGTTCTCATTCTGGATGAACCCACCGTGGGCCTAGATCCGAAGCAAATCAATGAGATACGCGGTCTGATCAAAGGTTTAGGAGGAAACCGCACCATCGTTCTGAGCACACATATCCTGCCTGAGGTTGCCATGATTTGCAACAAAGTCGTAATCATAGATGAAGGAAAAGTTATCGCCATGGATTCTCCGGAGAATCTCACCCAACAACTCATGCAATCCCGTAGAGTCCGAATAATCGTGCGTGGTCCCAGCATTCTCATCGAAGAACGCCTGAAGGACATTCCTGGCATCAAACGGGTGGAAAGAAAGAATCCCTCGGAAGACGCTCCATGCGTCTTTGAATTGGAATCAAACCTGGAAATCGATATTCGGTCCTCAGCAGCGGCTCAAATCGTGAAGAATGGATGGGAGCTGTTGGAATTGCGATCCATCAGTATGAGCCTTGAAGACATCTTTCTAAAACTGACCACAAAAGAGAAGGAGGCGATTCCTTTATGAAAAATACCTTCGCCATCTTCATGAAGGAACTCAAATCCTATTTTGTTTCTCCCATGGGGTATTTTGTTGTCGCCGCCTTCTTCTGTCTGAACAGTCTCATGTTTTATATCTTCATGAGCGAACCAGAGTGGCGAGCCATGGGTTCCATGCGATTGATGAGAGCCCTTCTTACCAATGAATGTTTTATCCTCCTTCTCGTTGTCCCCGCCATGACCATGCGTCTTTTTGCTGAAGAAAAGAAATCGGGCACCATTGAACTCCTCATGACGTGCCCGCTTAGAGATTCAGAAGTGGTTCTCGGAAAATATCTGGCCGCCTTGAGTCTGTTCGCGATGATGCTGCTTCTCTGCCTGATTCATCCCTTCATTCTATCCCGTGTCAGCGATCCTCACTGGCCCACGATCCTTTCTGGATATTTAGGTTTTTTCCTGCTAGGTTCGGCTTTTATTTCCATGGGAACCTTCACATCCTCTCTGACCAGGAGTCAGTTGATCGCCGCCCTGTTCTGCTTCGGTATCCTTTTGGTGCTTTGGATCGTGGGATGGATAGCCAATCTGGCCCAGCAACCTCAAATCAAAGAAGTGTTCAAAGGTCTTTCCGTTTTATCGCCTTTTGAGAGTTTCACAAAGGGGATCATCTCTTTGGAAAACATTCTCTATTACATAAGCTTCGTCTTCTATTGCCTGTATCTCACGGTCAAGAGCGTACAGGCCAAGAAGTGGAGGTAGCCGTTTTGAATGGAACCAAAAACCACGAGAGAAAGACATTTTGGCAAGAATGGGCCATACCCATGGCTCTTTTCGGTTCGGCAATGACCCTGGCGGGCTTCGTCGCATGGCAGATTCTGGGCACGGTAGAACCTTGGATCTGGATCCTATGGGGAGGAGGGGGGCTTCTCCTCTGTATCGCGCCTGCGATCGCATGGCATAGACTCCTTCGATGGGGCGGATTACGAGGCACGCTACAAGGCGCCAACCATTTGGCCATGGTGATTCTCATGTTGGCTATCGTGGTTGTCATCAATCATATCGTGAGAAGGGAGAAAACGGTCCTGGCCAATTGGAGATGGGATGTCACTGCCAACAAGCAACATACCCTATCGGATTTGACCGTTCGTATCCTGCAAGATATTGGCGAAGACATCAAGATTACCGCGTTCTATTCCGTCTCCGATCCTGGTCTTGAAGAGGTCCAGGATCTTCTTTCGGTTTACGAAACGGTCTCCAATAGGGTAAAGGTCTCTGTCGTGGATTACCGAATTCAGGTGGCTTTCGCGGCAGAGGTCAAAGACAAATATCGGGACCTTCGATTTCCTTGCATTCTCGTGGAAACCTCGGACCATGGGATGAAAGCCATGGGCACGCAGGAAAGAGACATCACTTCTTCTCTGATACGACTCATTTCACCCGACGTGAAACGAATCTACTTCACTTCCGGACACGGCGAAAGGAATCCAAACAACTATGAGGATGTTGGGTACAGTAGAATCGCAAGTGATCTCAAAGCTCTCAACAGAGAGATCGCGCTATTGGATTTGAGACAGAATCCAAAGGTGCCTGAGGATTGCGCTTGTTTGGTCATCGCGTCTCCGGAGCAGGACTTCGAACCTATGGTTCTTGACGCTCTCGATGAATATCTATCGGAACATGGACGCGCTCTTGTGCTTCTTGATCCATTAAGCAGCCCATCCCTTTCCAGGTATATGGAAAAATGGGGAGCCAAGGTAGGTAATGATCTGGTCTTTGATTACATCTGCTTGCCAGGCGACAATCGAATACCCTATATCACGAGTTTTGATGTAGAACACGAGATCATAAGAAACAGAAGGCCAGTTTTTTTTCCTGTAAGCCGATCTGTCCAGGTTTGTCCCCCATCCAATCCTTTCATGAGAGGAACAGAGATCATCCGCGCATCCAAACAAAGTTGGGGAGAGACCACGCTCCCCCCCAACCGCCCTCGATTCGATGAAGGCGTGGATCTTCGTGGCCCGGTACCTTTGGTTGTAGTATTGGAGGAGCAGCGAGAAGGGGAAGGACCTGAAGGCACCCCCGGATTTGGTCCTCCCCCCAACATCAAAGGCCCACGCACACGAATCGTGGTTGCAGGAGATTCGGATTTCGCGGCCAATATGTTTGTGGCACAGAATCCTTTTCACTCCGATCTGTTCTTAAACATGGTGAACTGGCTGGTGGACGAAGAAGCACTGATTGCCATCGCACCCAAATTGAGGAAGGATTCACACATTACCATCAATACTATGGGAATTCGCATGATTATGTGGAGCTGTGTCATTCTGGGTCCCCTGGGCATCCTGTTCTTGGGTGGTGCCATTTGGTGGCAGAGGAGGTAATCTAGGACATGAAATGGAAGAATATCTTGTTCACAAGCCTGTTTCTTGCGGCCTGCTTGATCTACCTTAAGGTCAGCAAGCAAAGGGATGAAGACACACTGGATCCCAAACTGGTTCCCTTCCATAAGGAAAGTATCGAACGTATCGCTTTGTCCTGGTCCTCGGAAAATATCGTATGTTTCAAGCGCGGACAAGACGAATGGTGGTTGGAGACCCCTGTGGAAGCCAGAGCCAGCGAAAAGGAGATAGACGGTCTTCTCAGGGAACTGGAAGATGTGACCGTGAAGGATGGAATCGATTTACAGAGAGCCAAAACGAATCTGGCCGACTATGGACTGGACCATCCCCAACTTACCCTTTCCTTGGAGGGCACGGAGGGTCGCTTCTCTCTTTCTATGGGAAAGAAGGATCCAGAGGAGAGCTGGATCTATATAGCATGTGAAGGAGCGCAATTGGATCGATTGCAGGAGCTGGACGTGTTCCTGGTGAAAGCCCCACTCCTTTCCAGGCTTCAAAAAAGCGCGTTTGAGCTACGGGACAAACGTCTTGTACGATTCGACAAGAACAGGATCGAGGAACTCTCCATATCGAACAAAGCAGACACATTCATTTGTAACATAGGTCAAGACAATCAGTGGCATCTAACAGAGCCCATGAAGGCCCTTGGAGACAAGGCGCGCATTCAATCTTTGATCAACGATATTGACAAGCTGAGAATCCGAAGATTTCTGAAGCAATCTTCGGATTTCTCCTCCTATGGTCCTGTACAGGTTCAGGTGGGACTTCGGGAGAAAGACGAAGCATTGCCCACACTGTTTTTCTTGGGTGCTCCCCACGATCAAGACCCGGGATTTGTTTACGCCTGGACTGAAGACAACCCTTGGATCTGCCTGACCGATTCCGCTATGCTAGAGGCTTTGGCTATCACCTTGTACGAGATGAGAAACAAGACTGTCACGAAGTTCGACTCGGACAAGGTTGAGCTTCTGGAGATCGAACGGGGCAAAGAACAGATTCTTCTGGAGAAACGAGATCTCCTCCAATCCAGAGACTGGTGGTTAAAGCAACCTATGGAATGGAAGGCCAATACCCATGCTGTAGAAAACCTTCTTTTCGAAATGGAGTCTCTCATCGCCCTGGATTTCGTGGAAGATCAGCCCCAAGATGTATCTCCCTATGGTCTCAAGCAGCCACGAGCCAGGGTGACTGTTCATCTTTCCCCGAATGCGGAGAAAGAACCTGAACGCACCCAGACCTTGCTGATAGGCAACACCGTGGTGGGTAAGAGCGACTCCTCGAGAAGACACCTTTACGCCATGAGGGAAGGATCCAATACCGTCGTGAAAATTGCCTTCGGGATCTGGGACGAAGTCAATAGATCCTCGGAAGATTTTCGGGACAAGACCATCTTGAGTTTCAATGCTTGGGACGCGCGGGCTATAACCGTCGAGCATCCGGATAGAACTCTGGAATTGGAGCGACTGGAGAGCGGAAATTGGATGATTCTGGAACCCATTTCTTCTCAGGCACAATCCTCCAAAGTAACAGATCTGCTCTATTTGATCGATGAACTCAAAGCCATCGAATTCATCGAGAATAACCCATCGGATCTTACACCCTATGGATTGGACCACCCCAGAGTCAGCCTAAAGCTAACTCTAAGGGACAAGGATGTCCCATCAGGTCTTTCAACGCATCATCTACTTCTGGGAGGCGACCAGAAAGAAATGGATGAGAAGCTTGGGATTTTCGCGATGCTTCCATCGAGCGGTTGGGTTTGTGTAGTGCGACCGGAACTGCTGGAGGATCTTGATGTTTACGCTTCGGATCTCACAGGATAATCGATATCGAGAAGAAATACCGCAAGGAATACCATCATGAAGGTGGCCATCGTTGGAGTGCAGGGCATTGGCAGGCATCACGCCAAGTGGTGGCAGATGGAAGGGGCTTGTCCATGTGCCTTCGTGGGTTCTACAGATCAGTCCGTGGCCCAAGCCAAGAAGATGCTGGATCAGCATCTGAATCAGGAAATACCGGGTTTTTCGGATGTATCTTCCATGTTGAGGCAAGTAAGGCCGGAGATCGTTGATATTTGTTCTCCGCCGGCTCTTCACGCCCACCATTGCGAGATCGCATTGGAAGCGGGTTGTCACGTTCTTTGCGAAAAACCTTTTCTCTACCAGGATTCCGTCCCCTCTTCTCAACTGCTTCAGCGAGCCGATTCCATCGTCCGTTTGGCTCAGCGACGAAACCGACGCTTGGGGTTTTGCTTCCAGTACGTTGAAAGTATTCGTTTTCTCGGTCAACTCTGGGACGAGATCAGGCAAGGAGAGCGCATCTTTCGCATGGAAGGCATTTTGGGTTCTCCGGCCAAAGGAAGGTCTTCAGACCCTGCCAGAGTTTGGGTAGATCTCGCGCCTCACCCTCTGAGCGCCATTCAAACCTTCTATTCGGAGTACCAGCCGGACTGGGAATCACTCTCTCTGCGTTTCGAAGGATATCATGCGGACGCCGAATTCGACTTATTGAATCAAGGCAAGGTTCTCTGCCAATGCAAGATCCGTACCTTTAATACGGAGATTCCACCCTCCAACGTGAGACGCTTCCTGTTCAATGACATCCAGTTCGACATCGAGGGGTTCAGGGATGACAAAGGAATATTCCAGGCTCGGGTCGTATGGGACGGAGGCGTCAGGGATACATCGGATTTTATGAGAGAGGTCATCAGGCGTTTTCTCAACGGTGAGATCTCTGCTTCCGGACAGATGGCCTGCCAGAACATGGAATGGATGCTCAAGATTCTTGAGCGCCCCTTCTGAAACAATGATGCGTATGTGGCACCGATTGTCAAGGATACTATCATGAAAGCAAACCTGAAACGTATTGGATGTTGGTGCGGTGTCTTTGTGGGCTTTTTGATGGGATTATTTCTTCTCGTGATAGGTCCCTGGCCCGTATCTAAGGGGTCTGATCTTCAGACATCCGCCTATTACAATCAAACCATGAGACGGATCGAAAATATATCCAAGGAAAGCATGGTTCAGGATGTGCCAGGCACATTGCTCGCGGGCTGGGCCATCCGAGATATGACGCCAGAAGTGGGCGTGCCTATGGCAGGCTACGGAGCACGCCCTCGGGGCAAAAGATCGACGGGTATCAGGGATCGTCTCTTTGTGAAAGTGCTGACGCTTTCGGATGGGCATCGCACGGTTGCCGTAATCGGGTCAGACATGTTGATCATTCCTCCTAACATCTCCAATTCAGTACGACAAGCAGTGCGCGAAGAGATTCCACTTACGGAGCACGATCTGCTTTTTACGGCCAGCCATACCCACTGCGGACCAGGTGGATTCGGCCCGGGAGTGGCAGCCTATGTGACGGGTGGACAATACGATCCGGAGATTCCAATCTTTCTTCAAGAGATGTTTACCGAAGCCATAGTCGCAGCCTATCAATCCATGAAACCATCTGAAATCGCGATCGGAAAGGTCAAAGCCACTGAGTATATTAGAAACAGGACCAGGGAAGCTCCCGTGGATGATGAAATCGATTTTCTGGTCGTTAGACAGAGTGAAGGAGATGAATGTCATGTGGTTCGCTTCTCAGCGCACCCAACCGTGTTTAGCCACAGGATGATGGAATTCAGCGCCGAGTTTCCTGGCGCCTTGATGCGAACCATAGAGCGGAAAGCGAATTCTACGGCCATTTACCTGGGAGGTTCCGTGGGAAGCTGTAGTCCCCGCGCTCCAGAGGCTGCCGACAGCGATGACCGGGTAGAAGCTCTCGGAACAGCCCTGGCTGATCTGATTCTCTCCCAGGCCACGGACCTGGAGTTCAAGGATCGTATCGAGATCTCATCTCTTGGAATCCAGGTCGACATGCCGCCTTTTCAAATACGCCCCTTTCCTGGCAATCCTGGCTTGAGGCTTTCGCCGATCCTCCCGGGACTCATTGGACTGCCCAAGGAAGGCTGGTTCCAAGTGTTGCGAATCGGTGACGCATACCTTGTTGGCACCCCTTTTGATTTTAGCGGAGAGATCAGTCTTGCCTGGAAAATTTGGGCTGAACGATCGGGCTGGACCCTCTGGCCTCTCAGTTTTTCGGGAACCTATTGCGGTTATATTTCACCTGACGAATACCATAACGAAACCCCATTGGGTTATGAAACAGGAATGATGAGCTGGTATGGTGGCCACATGGAAGCCTATTTTACCGACCTATTGAAAAAAACCATTCAAGTCCTCGGTTGATCTCCAAAGGTTTCAACCGAGTCAACAACCTATAAGGATTTCAGGATCTCGCTCAAAACCTTGATACGATCAGCGATGGGTAGGTTCTGCGGACATCGTTCCGTGCAAATACCGCAAGCCGTACAAGTGTCCAAATTGGGCTGACCACTAGTTTTCATCTGAGCCAGCCGAGCATTCATCGTGTCCAATCGGAAGATTTCCCTGATTTGATAGCAGTTCATTAACTGATGTATCTGTAGATTCTGAGGACATGCATTTTCACAATACAAGCACCCACTGCATAACGCCTCCACCTCATTGAATTCTTGACAAGCCGCTCTGAATTGGTGGCGCTCATCCTGGTTCATGGAAACAAAGCGATCCACAATCTCGATGTTTTCCTCCAGATGAAAAAGACTGTTCATGCCCCCCAAACAGGTCGTTATGCATTCATTGTCACACAAGAAATTGAAAGCCAATTCCTGTACCGAGGCCCGAACCAAACCTTTACCTTCCCGAGAAAGCACGGGAGATCTGCCCGTCAAGAGTCCCCCGTATAGAGGGCCCATGACAGCCACGCCAAGTTGATGTTCGTGGGCATACTCGATCGCAGGCTCGACCTGTCGCTTGGCAAAGTTGTAATACACTGTGATAAATCTGAGTTCCGGTGTTCTCTCGATGAAACTCATGATGTCTCGGGGAGCAGCGTGTGTCGTTATCCCCAAATGTCTGACAAGTTTTTGATCCTGCGCCTCCAGCATGGCTCTCCATGGCGCGTTCTGTCCGACACAAGCTGTCTGATAATGCTCTTCCGCGGAGAGGTCCCAGAATTGGTAGAAATCCAAATATTCCACTCCCAATCGTCTCAAGGAATTCTCGATACATTGCCACATCTGATCCCGAGTATGAATCCCAAGATGCTTGTCCACCATCGCATGGACAGATCTGGGTTGGGCCTTGGCGGAAAGGATCATGGTTTCTCTCTTCCGGCCCTGAATGGCGCGGCCAGTCCAAGCCTCCGCGTTCTCTTGATCGTCCTTGAAAGAATAAGCCGATCCACAATCGAGATAATTCAATCCCAGATCCAGAGCCCTTTGGATCACTTCCGTGGCGTTCTCCACTCCCTTGAATCTCATGGTCCCAATCCCCAACACGGAGGCTTCGAGACCGGTGTCTCCAATCGATCTGTACTCCATTCCTTTCCTCCCATGGGTCCAGCAATCCCATATATCCGAATCATGAATATCTGACAGGGTTGATAGATGATTATTTCACATTTTCATATCCAATTTGATCTCGTAACGGATCAAGCCATATTTGTTCCTGAACATTCAGTGAAGGTTCGCCTCAGACGTTTCTCGGGTATGTTCAGAGGTGTTGCGATATACGTGTCATCCATTTAACCCTACCCCTGTATAAATCTGTGTGGTAAGCTCTGAGTGATTTCGTGCCATTCTAAGAAGATTGTTCGATTGACGGAGCAGAGAAAGTGAGCGTCTCGCGCCTCACACGGACTGCTTCGAGGGTGTAAATCTGTATGCGAGAAAATGGACAAAGAAGCAATGAAGGGATCCAAGGTCTGAATTGGGTAAAAGATGATATTCAGATCAGGGTAGAAGGCGGACAAGTCGGAAGTTTCAGGCGGCCCTCGGCCGCGATCAGATCATGTACAAGAATCTTTTTTCCTTTGGCGGGAGTCTTTCTCCTGATGGCCCTTATCCACTCGAAGATGCCTTGTGCATGGGAACACCCTTACCAGTACCAAGGAAAATGGCTGAAAGGATCCATTCATTTCCATACCAGGCGGCATACCGCTTCCATGGTTATGTCCCTGTACCAAAAGATGGGGTTCGATTTCGTGGCTCCCACGGAATGGTCCATGTATGCCGAAGACATGGGATCCCTTTCGAAACAGAAGGATCTTCTGGTGCTTCCAGCCTCGGAGACCGGCTGGGGTACCAAGCATCTCCTTGTTGTCGGAAAGAGCAAGGATTACCTCAAGACGCTGGATTACTCGGTTTCCATGGACGTAAAGGCTTCACAGGCTCAGGCTCCTGATCCCTATGGCTTTGATCAAGAAGTTTCCTTTCCTGTGCCAGCCCAGGATCCCCAGGAGGTGCTAGAAGCCATCATTAAGGAAGCGAAAAAGGACGACTGTTTTGTCGTTGCTGCTCATCCCCACTATTATGCCAATCATTTTTCATTCGAACAGCTTCTTCGACTGGACAACTTGGATGCCATCGAAATCCACAACTCTTTGACAGAACGCCTCCTGGCCCTGAAGAAGAAGAAGCAAGGCTCTGGATCCATAGAAGGACAGTCCCACGACGCCACCAAAACCTGGGATGCTCTTCTGTCCCGGGGAAAACGGATCTGGGGAGTGGCGGGAGACGATTTCCTGGATCTACTTCTTCGAACTCCAGGCGACAGTTGGATCATGTTGTTGGCCAACGAATTCACCCAGGAAGGAATCCTGGATTCCTTAAAAAATGGGCGTTTCTATGCTTCCACCGGGGTTAACTTTCAACAGCTTTCGGCGAAAGGTCGATCCATTCTAGTCGAAACGGACAGGATCGGTTTGATTCAGTTCGTCGGCAAGGATGGAGCCCTGCTCAAGAGCCAGCAGGGCATCAGATCCACATATCGACTCCAAGGAAGCGAACTCTATGTGCGAGTCGAGGTGGAAGGGAACGATGGGACCCGGGCATGGTCTCAACCATTCTATCCCCGAAAGAAAGGATAAAACAATGAGCGACCTGGTGGATATCCTGGGTATAGGATGTTGTTCCATAGATCTGTTATCCGTCCTACCTGAACCCGTTGGATCGGATACCAAGCAAAGAATGGATCGATTCAGCAGACAGGGCGGGGGGCTCGTGGCTACGGCGTTGGTCGCAGCTCATAGGCTGGGAGCCTCGGCAAGGTTCATTGGAAAAGTAGCCAATGATTCTCTGGGGAAAGAAATCCTCGATCAACTGAAAGAAGAAGGAGTGGATCCAACCTGTACCGTGGTGGTTTCTGGAAAGGAAACCAGGTTCGCGATCATTCTCGTGGATGCTCACAGTGGACAGCGCAGTATCATATGGACCCCAGGCACGGTGGAACCCTTGAAATGGGAAGAGATTGATTCGTCGATCATCACACGTTGCAAACTCCTTCATATCGATGAGTATGAGATGCAAGCGGTCATTCCGGCAGCGCAAGCAGCCAGGGCCGCCGGGATCTTTGTCAGTCTGGACGCGGAAACCGTGGAAGAGAATACTCCTGAACTCTTACAAAGCGTAAACCTGGTCATCGGATCCGAAGAATTCGGTCGACGATTCACCGGACAAAGCGATCCTGAGAGAGCGGCAAGGTTTCTTCGTGAACAGGGGCCGCAAATCGCTGGCGTCACCCTGGGGAGCCAAGGGTCCGTGTTTTGTGACGAATCGGAATCTTTCTATCAGGAGGCCTTTTCCGTGGACGTTGTGGATACTACTGGAGCAGGAGACGTATTCCATGGGGCCTTCGCCTTTGGGATTCTGCAAGGATGGACAAGTCGAACCTGCGCGCTTCTGGCTTCGGCCACATCTGCTTTGAAGTGCAGAGGTTTAGGTGGCAGAGAGGCCATACCGGACTTGTCGTCCGTTCGTGAATTCTTACATGAAAGAAATCATCTTCTCCCCGAATGAAGGAATAGAATCCCCATGGCCAAACGACAGCTCACATCTGAAGTATCTTCCTTGCCTGAGCCGGCGGCGCTCGCTCTATCCGAAGGACTAAGGGAGATTTCCATTTCCGAATTTTTCACGAAAAACCGGCATCTGTTGGGATTTGACAATCCTACGAAGGCACTTCTCACCACGGTGAGGGAAGCGGTGGACAACTCACTGGACGCATGCGAAGAATCAGACATACTCCCTGATATCCATTTACGAATTACTCCCACCCGTACCGAGGACAGGTATATCGTTCTGGTCAAGGATAATGGACCAGGTATCGTGCAGGAACAGATCCCAAAAATCTTTGGAAAACTTCTTTATGGCTCCCGTTTTCATGTCCTGAAAATGACCCGAGGACAACAAGGGATTGGCATCTCGGCAGCCGGCATGTATGGACAGCTCACCACGGGACAGTCCGTTCGCATCCATTCCAGAATCAGTTCTCGACACCCAGCGCATTATTACGAGATCCAAATCGACACGGCCAGGAATGAACCGGAAATCGTGCGTTCAGGCGAAATGGACTGGAATGAACCCAGAGGAACTCAAGTGGAAATTGAACTCTTGGGGAAATACCAGAAGGGTCGACGATCTGTGGACGAATATTTGAAGCAGACAGCCATTGTAAACCCCCATGCCAGTATTCATTACGAAGCCCCGGATGGCAGTGTGGTCCACTTTGACCGTGCCACACATGATCTTCCGATTCAAGCCAAGGAAGTAAAACCTCATCCCCATGGTATCGAACTGGGTATGTTAATACGTATGCTCAAAGACACGCGCTCAAAAACCTTGAAATCCTTTCTGATGTCAGATTTTTCCAGGATTTCCTCTCGCAGTGCTGATGCGATTTGTAATCATGCCAGACTTTATGAGAGGGCCAGACCCTCTCGAATCGCCAAGCAGGAGGCAGATTCCCTGTACAGAGCCATCAATGAAATCAAGCTGATGAAACCTTCTACGGACTGCCTTATCCCCATCGGAGAAGAACAGATTCTCCTTGGCCTCAGGAAAGAGATTGAAGGCGATTTCTATGTGGCCGCGACCCGGCCTCCTACTGTCTATCGGGGAAATCCTTTTCAAGTCGAGGTAGGTCTGGCCTACGGCGGCAACTTGCCCTCGGACGAACCCATCCGTTTGATGCGATTCGCCAACAGAGTACCCTTGCTTTATCAACAATCCGCGTGTGCCATAACACGGGCTGTGGCCGGCACAGCATGGCGAAACTATAAGCTTTCCCAGCCCAGAGGAAGCCTTCCCTTGGGCCCGATCATTCTGACGGTACACGTAGCCAGCGTGTGGGTTCCCTTTACGTCAGAAAGCAAGGAAGCCATAGCCCATTACGAAGGCATTCTCAGGGAAATCAAACTTGGCATTCAAGAGTGTGGGAGGAAGATGGCAATTTTCATCAACAGACGCCGTCGTGAGATCGATTCAGAGAAGAAACGGTTTTATATAGAGAAGTACATACCTCACATCGCCGAGTCCCTCGCGGGGATCCTTGGACTTTCGGAGAGAGAACAGGATGCCATGCTCGGAGACTTAAGACAGATCCTGGAAAGGAGCCGATCTTGAAGGACTGTGACAGCATAATTCGGGATGAAGCCATGCGCATCTATTCCCGAATCCACGATGGCCAGAAGCCCAGCCTGTCTTTTCCCATTCGCAGCCTATCCAACGTAAAATATGACACAAAACGTGGATATCTTCAGATCGGGAAAAGAAAGAAGGAACGCACACTCACCGTCAATACCGCAAAAACCTTCGCTCAAACCCTGCGTATGATGGAATTATCTTATCAACTGGTCAAGACGGATGATATCGCCACCAAGCGGGAAGCCTACTATGTTTCCAAGAACTGGGACGAAGCGCATTTTGACGAGCAGAGCGAATCAGATGAAATCATGGATGATGTGGAGGCCTTATTCATGGTCAATAGGGAGCAGATAGGTTTTGTTCCCGAGGAGAAGGGAGGAGAGGTCGCTGGCAATTTGATTGTGATCGATCGGGATCGAGAAACAGGCAAACCACTGGAAATTGATTGTACTCGATTCGGTACCGGCGCCTACTCCATACCGATCTCCGTGGAAGAACTTGATTTCAAGACAGACGCGGACTTCGTGTTGGCCATAGAGACGGCAGGCATGTTTCAACGCCTGGTAAAGCATAACTACTGGAAACAAGCCAATTGTATCCTGATCTCCATGGGTGGCGTTCCCACCAGGGCCTGTAGACGTTTTACCCGACGCCTTGCCGAAATCAAGAAGCTCCCTGTGTATGTCTTCGTGGACTGCGATCCCTATGGGATCGGAAACATTTACAGGACCTTGAAAGTCGGATCAGGGAATGCCGCGCACATCAATGAGTTCTTTTGCGTTCCCAAGGCCAGTTACCTTGGAATTACTCCCCAGGACATTTTGGATTACCAGCTCCCCGTGCATCCATTGAAGGACGTGGATATCAAGCGCGCCAAAGACGCATTGAAGAACGATCCCTTTTTCAGAAACCATAAGCCTTGGCAGAAAGCTATCGATCAACTGCTCAAACTCGGCAAGCGCGCCGAGCAACAAGCATTGGCCATTCACGGCCTCAACTATGTCATAGACCGATATCTTCCTGAAAAGCTGTCTGATCCAAAGAAATTCCTTCCATGAACTCTCTGCGCCACATTCATGACCGTGTTGTCGTAAACTTCCAGTGAAGTTTCATGCCAGGTTTACGTGTTATCATGGGACGTTGACCCTGCTAGTGAGTTTAGATGCCAAGGACATTCTGGAGGCGAAAAGAAAGGCAGATAATTTGACGGAACTGGTGATGCCGTTCTCCTTTAGATGGGTTCAAGGCTTGGAAGGCCTCCTGGCCGGATCTGCCAAGCCACATCATGAAGCTCAGATTGATTGGCTCATCGATCAAGGAATCCAGTCCCTGGTATCCCTGTCCCCTCTGGACATGATGATCGAGAAATATCTGGGCAGGAATGCGATAGCACACTTGAATTGCCTGGTACCTGACTTCGGAACGCCTGTTCCCAGTCAACTCAAGATCTTCACCGATTTTCTACACCGTCAATTGGAAGAGAGCCATCCCGTTCTGGTTCATTGTGCCGCGGGTCAAGGAAGAACAGGAACTCTTCTTGCATCTTATCTAATCCAACGCGGGGAAGACTTGAACCAGGCTATTGGAAGGACCGGAGGATATCCGGAAAGCACAGAGCAAATGGAATTTCTCAACGCCCTCGCCAACGAGGATTTCCTATCCGCATGATCGACGCGCTTCACACAACCCTTCTCTGATAGCCCTGGCCAAATCGACTTCATCCAGGACATCTATTTCGAAGAAAGTGCTGGCGATTCCAATTCTACCCGGCATATGAGCGTCGCTTCCGCCGACAGAGGCCAATCCAAACCGCTTTCTCAGTTTCTCAGCCATCTGATTGCAATCCAATCCGCAATTTCCATTCTCCACTTCCACCCCATGAAACGGAAGACTTTCCAAAAGACAACTTAGGTCATCGATGTGGGTTGTATGCCGAAAAGGGTGCGCGAGAACTGAAGCTCCCCCGCTCTCATCAACACGTCGCAATAATCGCTCCAGATTCCCTTCTTCTTGTTTCAGAATAGAACGTTCCACACCATACAAAAGCACCTCGCACTCCGGAAAATACATTTCGATTCCCTGGAAGAGAAGAAACCCTTTGGCCCTCTCCTTGACCCTACGCCAATCTTCCTCGACATGGAAAATCTCGTGCTCCGTGATGCATACCCCGGAAAGATCAAGTTGCTCCATGGCTCTCAGTAAATCTTCCGAGGTGATCGTACTACAAGCCGAATAAGCGCGCGTATGTACGTGAAGATCGACCAACATCGTTTCTATGATCCTCTAGCGTCGATAGATTCCATCGAGACCGGGTATCTCTGAGGGCAAAGATCCCAACAAAGTTCTCCATGTCTGCGCATCTTCCATGCAAAAATAATAGGGCACTTTGGGCCAAACGGCACGAAGTGTGGAAAGGATTTGCTTCAAGAGCCGGAACCGTACAGATTCCGTATATCTGACCTTGCCATCCTTCCCATGAGAAAATTCACCGAACAGGAGGGGATTCCTTGGATTCTCGCGAATCATTCTTCTCCAGAGAGAAAGGGAAAATCGCAGCGTCCCCAAGCTGATCCAGGCTATTTCCTTGCAAGGAACCATATCTAGTAGAGCTGAACAGGTTTCGCAATAGAGCCTTTCTGCGTCTGGCACATCGATGATGGGATCAAAATGGAACGCCACAGGATATCCGGCTTCCTGGCATTGCCGCGCCGCGCGCAACCGTTCCTCGAGGGACGAACATCCTCTCTCGTATTGATCCACAACCGATTGAGGGTTCAAACTCCAGGCAACAACCACATTGCCGGCATGCTCCGCTTTCAGCAGTGTTTCCACCTGATGGGTCTTTGTCTTGAGTTCCAAGAGTGCTGCCCGTTGTCCCGCAAAAAATTCAACAAGTTCCCGCACCACTGGAAATACATCTTCCATGGCTAAACTGTCGCCCAACTGCCCGGTACCCACCCGAAAAGGCGCTGTTCCAAGGACTGAGATCTTCTCTTCCAATTCGATCAATCCATCCCGCCAGTTTGCAAACAATTCGATCCTGGGCTTTCTCGCCAGATAAGCCTGGAGGATACAATAGTCGCAGGACAAAGGACATCCCTCCAAGGGACTGAAAACCCAATAGTTACAGCACAAAGATCCCTTGGAGCCAGGACATCTCTTCAGAAAAGGCCCTTGCCTCTCCACCCATTGGATAGGTTTGTCACGTTCCATTCCATATCTCATGGGAGAAAGAGGACCCTCTTTCAGGTTTTCCTGTGAAATATCCTTTGAGACAACATGGCCAAGACGCAACATTTCTCGCAAATATTCGAACAAAGAAGCCTTTGTGGAGAAATGTTTCCCTTCCATCAGAAAGAAGCCATCACATTTCAATTGGGGTATGACCCGTACCGCATCCTCCAACATCTTCCTGCTCTCAGAGGCAGTAAGACGCAAACGAACCTGTAGAAAAAACAAATTCAGCGCGTCTTCAGAAGGAAACCAGGTGTATCTCTCCGCAACATCCAAGAACCACCCTTGGATCGCCAGATGGTGCAGGATTTCCCCGGGCAATCCTGCTATCTTATCGATACGACGCAAATTTTCTTTTCCTTTTCCTATGCCCAAAGCAGGCAAGAGAGTGCATTCGATCCAATCCTGATCCAAGCCAAGGCTGTAAAGGAGCATGACGGATCGGGCCTTCTCCACAGGGGAAAAATCCGTTGTGACCGCGTTGGCAAGCAAGGCCTGAAGCGCCCCTTTTCGTGCCATCCCATCTTTCGCCGGAAAGATATGACACAAGACTTGAGCATGCCCCATGGCTTCCATCGCCCTGACTCTTCTGAAACCAGAGATTACCTGAGGGATCAGACCTTCAAGAACCGTGGGCGGATCAAGTATCCCTGCCAGCGCGATGGAGCGTCGAAAGGCTTTTGGAATCGGTGTTAAGCGAGTTTCATAGGCCATGGAAGCGGGATAACGCATCAACTCGGAAACCGCAACCCATTCAAGCTTTCCTTCTTCCACAACCTATCCCTTGTGCTGAGGATCCGTGGCCGTTTGAAGCCTCAGTTTCTTCTTGATCTTGGAGGTTTTCTTCAGATCACTTATGAGCGCCTCATATTCGTCCCTATCCAACGGAATTCGAACCGCTTTTTTCTTGATACCGGAAAGAATCATGGCATTGGCCAGCTCAAGCGAATGAAGTCCCTCTCTTCCAGGCGACAAGAGTTCTTCTCCATACAGGATGGCACGAGCGGTATTTCGAATGATGGCCGCATGACCTGTCTGGCGGGATTTCAGCGAGACTCTTTTCTTGGCAGATGCTGGCGCGCCCCACATCTGATCCGTACCATCGCAATAGGCCTGGATCCCTTCTTCTACCTCATAGAACGAGAGAGTTCTTCCCTCAAGAAGAATTTTTCCCTTTTCCCCACAGATCTCCATCCTATTCACGCCAGGAACTTCGTTCACGCTGCAGTGAATGTACCCGGTGGCCCCACTGGGATATTCCAAGAGCGCGCAGGCTTCATCTTCCACTTCGATGGCGTGACGTCGGGTGTGCAACTTGCCCTGCACCTTTTGCGGTGTGCCCGCCAACCAGGTAAAGATATCCATAATATGCGGCGCCTGATTGAGAAGGACGCCACCGCCTTCGCCTTTCCAAGTCGCTCTCCAGGTGGCCGAATCATAATAGGCTTGGCTGCGAAAGGACCCCATCATCAACTCGGTTCGGTATATGATCCCCAGGCGACTCTGATCCATGAGCATCTTGGCCGCTTGAAATGCGGGTTCAGATCGCCATTGAAACATCACGCTAAAGACAAGTCCAGATCGATCAGCGCTGCGAATCATTTTATCCGCCGCCTTCACTGTGACCCCTATGGGTTTCTCGGAAAGGACGTGGATACCTTTTCTGAACGCATCGATGGCGATCGGAGGATGGAAATAATGGGGCGTGGCGATCATGACCGCGTCCGCCAGTCCACTGTCCAAAAGCTCCCGATGCTTCAAAAAATAGGGAATGCCATACTGTCGCGCAACGCCTTGGACCTTATCCTTGTCCACGTCGCATACGCAGGTCAATTCCACCTCCTCCAGTTGTCCCATCTTCTCACAATGGCCTTGTCCCATTCCTCCGGTTCCTATGACGCCAAAACGAACCCTTTCCATGAAGTCTCTCCCTCTATCTTCTCCAATCAGGAATTTGTCTGCCACACGAAACCATCATGGTATCACAGCTCATCGGCCTCACCCTCTATTCTCTCCCTCACGATTCCTTGTAAGATCATTCCTATGAGGATCTATTTTAAGTTGCCAAGATCCAGTCTTTTCTTGCTTCCCTTGATTCTGATCGTTGTCTTTTTCATCCTACAGGACAGGCGCAATCCCTGGTTTATCCCCACGCTCTTGGACCACGCGCATAGAAACCGACATCGGCCTCTGACGGAAGAACCAATCCACATCCTCTTCACCTTTGTAGACCATTTCGAACCGCCAAACCGTGGCGCCCTGGATCGTTGGATAGAGGGTTATCCTCGAATGGTTCAAGGTATCCGTGATTCCTGTGGACTTCCTCCCCGTCACACATGGTTCTGGTTCTTTCCCCTGGCCAACGAACAAGAAGTTTTCGAGTACCTCAGGGATCTGGGAAACCTTGTTTATCAAGGTTTCGGCGAGATCGAATTCCACTTTCATCACGAAGACGACACCCCGGAAAGCTGGGACAATAAGGTCAACAGCCTTCTGGAACAATCCCATCGAGCTGGAGCCATGATCACCGCGGAAACCAGGCCTACGACTCGTTTCGCCTTCATCCACGGACTATGGGCTTTGGATAATTCAAGAGGAGGCAAAGGCTGTGGAGTAAACAACGAACTTCTACTCCTGAATAGGGCCGGATGTTATGCCGACTTTACGCACCCCTCCTGGGGAATGATGCAGCCGCGCACGGTCAACCGTTTCTACTATGTTAAGGACGATCCAGACAAACCCAAATCCTATGATCGGGGTGTTCCAATGCGCGTCGGCGGCGAGGAGGAAGGCGATCTTCTACTCATGTTGGGTCCAAGCTGTCTGGGCTGGCGCGGCATCCAACCCTTCTTTGACACAGGTGATATCACATCATCGCTCTTGCCAACCCCTTCCAGAATCGACTCCTGGATCAGAACAGGCGTTCACGTGAAGGGACGTCCCAACTGGGTCTTCGTTCGACTGCACACCCATGGAACGTCACCCAAGGATCAAGAGACACTGCTTGGACCTTGGCTTCGTCAAATGCATCGATACCTGGGGAACAACTACAATGATGGCGATCGCTACGTACTTCACTACGTAACAGCGCGCGAAGCCTATAATATCGCCAAGGCCGCCGAATCGGGAAAAACGGGAGATCCCCAGGAATACAGGGATTACCTTGTCCCTCGACCTTTCAATTCACGACTCATGGTGTCGTGTCCCTATCAACCCATCTCAGCCACAGAGGAAGAGATTCAGATTCGCTTGCTATGCTCTCCGGGAGAAATCGTGACCCTGCAAATCCGATGGGACAACATTCAGGTGGTAGGAGACGTACAGAATGTGTCTGTAATCTCTATGCAGGGCGATTCGCGGGTATCCCTCCAATCCTCAGGTCCGGGAATCCTGACTCTCCGAAATCAACGCCACGATTCATACGATGAGGGGGATTTTTGCTGTAATCGATCTCAAAACGAATAGATCACTTTGAGCCAATTGGCGACGCCTTGAGGCCTGTTCTCCACCGCAAACTCCCATTGGGAGCGCAAACCGATGGCCAGCGGTCCCCTGTGCCATTGCAACGAAGGACCTACAGCGACAACCTGTTCCTTGGAATTCCGGATATCACTGCCCCGGAATTCATCCTTCTGGACTCCCTTGAGAAAATAGCCTGACAAGCCCGCGCGCCATTCCTCGACCGAGTATCCCACGTTCCAATCGCCATGGATCTGTTGTCCAGTGAGAATGTCAGTATCCCTGTTCTTGGTATGGAAGTCATACATCAGCTTCATGCTTCCACTCCATCCGTCATTGGACATAAGGGTAAGAGCTCCCACCGCCTCGAAAGTCCAATGATTCACGCCCACATTGGCCACGTTATCCTCATCATACTTGCCAACCGGGGCTATGATATCCAGTCCCACAGCTCCGTGAACGTTCTTGCTGTGCCACCCCAGAATGAGCGGAGAAATGTAGATGTCGCCCAACCCGAACACGGAATCATCGAAGAAATCGGACTCCAGGCTCTTGTACACCATAGGAATCACCATATGCCATGCAGGGGAAGCGCCAAGGATATTCAAATCAGCAACATAAAGAGGCCTGAAAACATTGGCCATCACGTTGGCCTTAAAATTGGCCAAGGGCGGCGTGACAAAGGTATCACCTCTTGCATCCTTGAAATCGTCCGCGTAGTAATACAAGGTATAGTTGATATAATGGAAACCGGGTGGAGGAAGAGCACCCGAATACCAGCACTCGGCGCCATTGATGGCAGCGCTTTCCCCAGGAAAAGCGAAACCGGGAGCAACAAGCGCCAGGGTGAGCATCAAGGACAAAACCAACCTTCTCATCATGTCTCCCCTTTCTTCAACGATTGAACCCAAACACAACACATCGTTTCAGATCACAGGCACATCTTGGAGTGCCTTTTCAATCTTATCCAAAGGATATTCGTAATCCTGCAAATTTCCACCCAAATACGCGTCATACGCAGCCAAATCGAAGTGGCCATGTCCGCTGTAGTTAAACACGATACACTTCTCCTCTCCCGTCTCCTTGCACTTCAGGGCCTCGTCGATGGCCCCCTTGATGGCATGCGAAGTCTCTGGCGCACAAACCAACCCTTCGGTCGAGGCAAAGAGCATCGATGCCTCGAACACCTCGTTCTGATGATAGGCCCTGGGTATGACCAGACCGGAATCCACCAGTTGGCAAACAATCGGAGCCGCTCCATGATAACGCAACCCCCCGGCATGAATGGCAGGAGGAATAAATCCATGCCCAAGAGTGTGCATCTTCAAAAGAGGAGTCATCCTGGCCAGGTCTCCAAAGTCATACCTGTAAGGGCCCTTGGTCAGGGTCGGACAAGAACAAGGCTCCACCCCAATAAAATCAAGGGCCTGCCCCTTGATCTTGTCAGCGACAAACGGGAGGATGGCTCCGGCAAAGTTGCTGCCTCCGCCCACGCACCCCACAAGAACATCGGCCTTGTCCCCGGCGATCTCGAGCTGCTTCTTGATCTCCAGTCCAACAATCGTCTGATGGAGCAAAACATGGTTCAGTACGCTACCCAAGGAATACTTGGCGTCATCATGCATCACTGCGTCTTCCATGGCCTCGGAAATAGCGCATCCTAAACTGCCTGGACTGTCCGGATCCATTTCCAACACAGCCCGGCCACACCGGGTAAGGTTTGTAGGAGACGCATAGACGGTAGCGCCCCAAATATGCATAAGGGACTTGCGATAAGGCTTCTGCTGATAGCTGCACTTGACCATGTACACCGTTGCTTCCAACCCCAGAAGCTTGCATGCAAAGGCAAGTGCGCTTCCCCACTGTCCCGCCCCTGTCTCCGTGCAGATACGCCTTACGCCTTCCATCTTATTGTAATAGGCCTGAGCTACCGCGGTATTGGGCTTGTGGCTACCGGGAGGACTCAAGGACTCGTTCTTGTAATAGATCCTCGCCGGGGTCTTGAGGGCCCTTTCCAGAGAAAAGGCCCTGTGCAATGGCGAAGGTCGCCATAGGGCCAGTATCCTCAGAATTTCATCAGGAATCTCGATCCACCTCTCCTGCGAAACCTCCTGCTTGATCAGCTCCATCGGAAATATAGGTATCAAGGCTTCCGGCCCGATCGGTTCCTTGGTTTCAGGATTCAGGGGCGGATCCAAGGGCCTGGGTAGATCTGGTGCCACGTTATACCACTTCTGTGGCATATCGCTCACAGACAAATTGATTCGAGTATTTTCCATATCTCTTCAACCTCCTCCTTTTCCTCCAAGGATCCATTCCCCCTCATGTTGGTACCCACAGCCATCTGGGCATCAAGGGGAATATTCCTGGAAAAGGATAGCATAGATCCACCCACTTTCCCAACAACAGCTCATTTTTCTTCCCCACCAAGATAGCCCAAAGCCTTCAATCGTTTTAGCGTATTCCTGTTGATCCTTCTCACGGTAGACGGGGAGGGTTCGAGTAGCCAAGACCCGAATCTAGAACTCCCGATCTCCTGCAGCAAAGGGGATCTCTCTTCAGCCAGATTGTCCCTTTCCCAAGGGTCCTTCAGAAGATCATAGAGCTGAGGGGACTTCTTGTCTCCAAGGATTCTCTTTTCCCTTTCCTGGATCTGCCAGACGATACGATCATCGAATTCATGAAATGGATCGTTGCCCGGGTCCAATCCATTCATATCGTTCATTTGAATGAGCCTGTCATACTGTCCATATAGAGTCCGCGACAAGGATGGATTCATCCGATTCGCCAGATTTCGTCCCACATATGGATCATGCTCCGGAAAATCCAAACCTACCGCTCGACAAAGGGTGGCAGGCAGATCAGCCAATTGCACCAGGCCCTCGTACCTCGCAGGTCCTGTCCAACCCTCGAGCCAGGGGCAACGAATCAGAAGAGGAACTCGCAATAAGGTGTCATAGGCGCACATGCCGTGCCCCAACAAATGATGTTCGCCAAACTCCTCTCCATGGTCCGAGGTGAATACGAACAAGGTATGATCCCACTGGTCGATCTTTCGTAGCCCATCGATCAATACTCCTACGGCTCGATCTACTCTGGCCACTTCACCGTCGTAGATTGCTCGAAGCCCCTTGAGTTGTCTCTCGCTGAGGCCGTCTTCTCCAAGCATGTATCTCTTGGCTTCAGATCTGCCTTCATGAAATCCATCCAGTCCCTGGATCTCTTCTTCTGATAAAAATCGCGAAGCTCTCTGACGGCCCTCTTCCGAGAGTCGATAAGGCGTATGGGGATCCATGACATTGATGAAAATGAATAAAGATTGCCTCTTTCCATGTCGTTGAAGGACATCCAACACCCGTTGGCTGATCTGCAGGGAGTTGGACACAGTCCATCTCGATGGTCTCGCACCCAATTCCTGGATCCATCTCACCAGAAACTGCTCCACGTCCGAATTCCAATATCCGCAGTAACGCGTGATTTCATAAAAACGAAGGAAACCCTGGGAAAGATTGGTTTGCGGACCCACAAAGGGGTTTTGAGAGAACCCTATCGTGTAATACCCCTCCTGGGACAGCCTTTCCGCAAGGGTGAGCACCTCTTCTGGCAACCAAAGATTCGATAGAAGACCATGGTCTATCGGCAAGAGCCCGGTAAACAGGGATGCGTGAGATGGAGGAGTCCATGGAGAGTTGGCATACGCTCTGTCGAACACCACAGATTCCCTAGCCAAACTATCCAAATGAGGTGTGACAGATGGTAGATCTTCTCTCTCACCCAGGGAGTCCAGACGCGTTGTGTCAGACAGATACAAGAGGATGTGTTTCCCTGCGCTTCCCGAAGGAACACGAAATGATTGGTGACGCATCCTGCCTTCATCCATCAGCAGTGTCAGAATCAAAACAGAGTATCCAATCAAAAAGAACCATCGAAATATCGCATGCATGAGCCGATGAAAGGGTCCTTCTCTGCCCAGGATGCAGGCCAGAGGCAAGGAAATCATGAGACATCCCAAGGCTCGGGCCACACAAACGACGCCATCTTTATCCAGAAGATATCCAAACCTGCATCGCACCAATACTTGCCAGACAAAAACACAGCTTCCCACACACATTGACAAGGTGAGAACATAAGGGGGGATCCTGCCAGAAACATGACATGATGGAAGGTATCGACGAAGAACCTCCCAAAGGATCACGGCAAAGCAAAAACCCACGCCCCATTGGATTGCCAAGGCGGCCCTCTGCTGTTGAGATTCCAAGCCAACATCTCTACGTAGGACAAAGAGCACAAAAAAACACAGACTCGCTGCTGCCGCGGGGCTGTCTTTCCAAAGCCTCTTGAGAAAAGTTGGGGCTCGAGCAGCACTCATTTTTCTCCCAAAGGCCCAAGTTGTCTCGCCTCCAGAAGAAGCGTTTTCATCTCGGGCAGCAAAATAGCTTGATAAGAATCACCCAGTCCTCGAAGCACCGCTTGAATCTCCTCGGGACCATACACCCAGCTCAATGCCATGACATTCATAAATGCGGGCCGGATCTCCGGCGTTTGACAGCGAATTTCCCGAACCAGCCAGTCGATCTGTTCCTGCCTGGAAAATCTCGTCCATTCAGGAAGCCAACGCGTCAGGATATGACACACCATAACTCGATCCCGGCCAAGCTCATAGATGGCATTCGAGACCGTGACACCATGATCTCTGCCCATTCCCAGAAGGAGGAAGCGAATGCCCGGAATCCCCTCGGCAAAGCGTAAAGTAACGGGATCCTGACTGTCCCTGATAAAAGGCTTCCAGGAATCCGTATAGAGTCCCACCGCGTCCAAGCCCAGAATCCGCAAATAGTTTCCTGTAAGAGAGAGGTACTCCACCCATAATCCTTCCGGATCATTCGTCTTTTGAAACAACCCCCTGTAAGGATGGACATAAGCGGCACCTGAAATCCCAAGGAAAAATTGATCCCTGGCCGAAGCATGCTCCAGAAACCATTCGGCGATGGGGGGCATCAATTCGAGCAAACCTGGACCCAAACTCCAATGTATGGGAACGCTTCCCCGCACCGGATCCTCCCAAACCTTATACTGGCGGTTCTGCCAATAGGAGGGCGCGTCTCCGGACTCTATCACGTGAAAGGCCACATAGACTTTTCCCTGGTCCAAAGAAATTTTCGCTGCATCTGATCGCGCGTGGTAATGTTTCACGGCACGCGATAGATCGGACCTAACTCCGCTCAATAGGCTCATGTTGGTCGCAAAATCGCAAGGCACCGTCAGTACCCCATACTCCCCTGCCCAGCCCACCCCAGTATATTCATGGATTCCTGGATCGGACCCTGAATGCCAGAATCCCAGGATAGGGGTTGGTGGAGAAGTCGCCAGAAAAAGGGATTCCGCAAACGCCTTTTCCTCCTCATGGAAGGAAACGGTCCGATCCTCTCCATCCTGACTCGTGATCCAAAAGGTAAAGATCTTGTTGCTCACCAGATAATCACGAAGGAAATGAGGACAGGACGATGGATTGTAACAAGCAAGCACCTTGGGATTCATCTCCGGCCACAGATGTACCTTGGCCCACCTATAAGCATCCACGTCTCGTTGCCATCGTCCCCTCAGGTCTTCCAGCCGTTTCTCTCCTGCAAGAAGGTCGAGACATTGCGGTTCGACCACGATCGCGTTGGAAAGAGCAGCCATCATGGTGGCCACGTTGATCGTGGCCGGCACATGATCATCAGGAACGACCGCGGTATCAAAAATATCGCCATAACGATCCAGCAATCCTTGCAGATCCGCTTCCACTGTGGTCCTGATATACCCCTTCTCCCGAAGCCGATCCAGCCAGAAGAGATCCCATTCCGCCAACAAAAGGTATATCTGGCTTTCTTTCATGCTATTGATCTTACCTTGGAGAGTAATGGCCAGAAGGCGTTCGCCGGAGGAAGCGTTCCGAAGATCAGAAACCAGAATAGTTTCCGCCAAAGAATTGCCCGCTGGAAACAGGAATGGACCCTGAGCCTGGCGAGGGCACTGAATCGTGCTTAAGATCACAAGGAACGCGACGAAATCCACGAAAGCATCAACTCCACAACAAGGTCGATCTTCAGAATGTCCATGGTTTTTCCAACCGATGACTCCAGTCCCCAGAAGTTCCTTTCCTCTCTCTAAAAAGGCCATCTCCCCTTAGCATTGTTTCCTCAGAACGTCTCAATGCATGCAAGACGGAAAAGGATCTGGAAGATCCGAAGAGATCCAACAGGGATAGGGCGCAACAAGGAAAGATCTTCTTATCCCATGTTCTTCCATACATCAGACGTCCCCCAAAATCCCATGGCTTCCCATGTGATAGGAAAGGACCCTCCTGTATACCGTTTTCTCAAAAAAACAACACATATTATTTCTATCATAGGTCCACTCGGGTCAAAATACCACCACAACCGTCCAGATCTTCTTCAAGGAATATTGCCTCCTATCGATTTTCATGAAATCATGGCCGTGATTGTTCCCAGAGCTTTTCTCGATCTTTCCAGCATTCAGGACGGCGAGCCTTTGCCCCAAGAGCAGCGCGTTCTCATGCTACTATGTTGAGGATTTCGCGATAGAGACGCGTTCGAAGATAAGGATAGAGGTAGATATTCAGTGAGCCCGATCCAAACGCAGCCCTTGGCGGAGAAGAGACAGAGATGCTGTTCTCTCACTTCCTTCCTTCGGTGCGTTGGAATGCCGTGATACGCACCTTGGAAGTGAAATCCCCTCCCAGATGCCGAATATGCATTCGGCGTGGGAGGGGCTTTCAAACCGTTCGAAAACAGCATCTCTGTCTCCTCTTCCCACGACGGTTTGTCTCTGGATCGCTTTCACTGAATATTTACGGATAGAGTTGCCCCTCAGAATGTGAAGTTGTTTTGTCCTGGACCCTTAAGATAGAGGAGTCCCATTTGAAACCTGGAGAACGAATTCACGCGACGTACGCGTTTCAGCCGCTCGACCACCTGGCACGAAAGGAATTCTATATATGGCAAGAAGCCATTGAAAGATGGAAAAAGGAAGGAATGCCTCAGGACGCGGATTTATCCCAACTGTTCGGATTTGATCCACCGGGAAGGGCCCATGTGGGTCGTTTGGGTTGGTGTGAACCCGCGTTCGTGCCTGCCTACACGGAAGAGGTTTTGTCCCGAGAAGGCCATCACGAGATCATCAGGGATTCAGCGGGTCGCACCGTTAAGATGTATCAGGGCAAGCGTCACGGCTTCATGCCAACCTATCTGAAACACGCGGTAACAAACGAGAAGGATTGGGAAGAAGAGGTAGCACCCAGACTCTCGCCGCAAACCGCGGAGAGATGGAACGGGTTTCAAGAGGAACTCGAACGATTCTCCGAATGTCAGAGATCGGGAGACTTTATCGCTCAAGCCTGTATCGGAGGCTACATGTACCTGAGAGCCCTGGTAGGCCCGATGGAGATCTGTTACCTGTTTGCGGACTGTCCACAGCTGGTTCATAAGATGATGAGAGCCTGGCTCGATTTGGCCGACGCCGTCATTTGCCGGGCTCAAGAAAAAATCGAATTCGACGAGCTTTTCCTGGCGGAAGATATCTGCTATAACCACGGACTCCTGATCAGCCCGGACATGGTGAGATGTTTTCTCTTCCCGTACTACCAGGAGCTTCTCCTTCGCATGAGATCCAGGCAGCAACGTGTCCTCCATTTTCATGTGGACACGGATGGTTGCATCGAAGAAGCCTTGCCCCTGTACAAGGAAATGGGTCTGACCGCCATGAGTCCTTTCGAGGTGGCTGCCCAAAACGATGTGCTCGCCATCGCGGAGAGCTACCCCGACCTGGTCATGAGCGGAGGTATCGATAAACGCGTTCTGGCCACAAATCCCACCACCATTGACCGGTATCTGGAAGATCTCATTCCAGCCATGGTCAAACGAGGCGGCTTCATACCCACCTGCGATCATGGAGTGCCCGACAATGTCCCCTTCGCCAATTATATGCATTACAGGAAGAGAATCCTGGAACTCGATCACTGAAACTGCGCCTCTTCTCCAGAAAACCTCTCCTCTGGCGAAAATCTCATGCCACACATCATCCCATGGCTGAACATGACTTCCGAGAATCAGAATCAGCAAGCGCCAACCCTGTGGGAGTACAGGAGTTGGCGCTTTCTTGGTAAGAACGGGGGCGACGGGGCTCGAACCCGCGACATCCAGATCGACAGTCTGGCACTCTATCCAACTGAGCTACGCCCCCAAGATTTCACTATCCATGGTCTGGGCGATGCTGGACTTGAACCAGCGGCCTCCTGCTTGTAAGGCAGGCGCTCTGGCCAGCTGAGCTAATCGCCCCATTTGGCCAGTACGGATCCTTAGTCTACGAGAGGACGAAAGACACTGTCAAGAGAAAAAATACAGGCCTCAAGATTCATTCAAGGCGCCCGGTCGAAAATCGGATCACCTGCTTCTGACCAATAAACGGCGAATCTCCTCGGTCATCTCCGCGCCCAGTTCATCCAGGAACCTTTGCCCATCCACAGGATAGCCGGCCGTATGCATCAATCCAGGAAAACGCTCCCGCCAATACGCGTTGATCATGTTCATATGCAACTCCCTGAGATATTTGCACATCATGGACGCCAATCCCACTGCCACGCTCCTCTTGTCCGCATCCACGGCAAAAGACACGGTAAGACGACGATCCTCCAGATCCATGACATAACTTGATCGTTTCATTGTCTCTTCTTGAATCTTGGGTTTCACACAGAAACAATACTGAAGCAGTTCACCATAAAACTTCCTTCCACCCAATCTGTCACAATCCACGTGGTCCATACTGGATCCTTCACCTCGCGTGCCAGCCCATCGCAAGAGCTGCCCCACCATATGCGCCAGCAACCACCCCTTGTTGCCTCGCTGAACTCGGCGATTGAATTCCAGGACATATACAGGTCTCGATCGCCAGGCCAGCAGAGACACCTTTCCGTTCATCAAACTGGCTCTGAGGGTTCGGGTCAATGCCTCGACCTCATCCAACTCCAGACACCATGGCAAGGAAGGTCCCTCTCCCAGGTACCACGGGTATTCTCCCCATTCCTCTACGCCAGCTCCGAGCCGTAACAACAATTCTCTCAATGTTCCAGGAATTCCACCTTCCAGGGCCATGAACGGAAGAATCGTCCGCTCCAAAGCTTCCAATCCACCTTGAGAATAGACCTCCTTGCTGTCACCCACCCTGAGGCCCCAGGTTTTCCATTGATCCCGCAATTCCAACAGAACCTCATCTTCAGGCACAGAGAAAGCCACGCAGCTTACCAACAAAGGCCCCATTATGGGGCCATATCCTGCCTCATCGATCCCTGCCAACAGATGCCGCATCCTAGTCCTCCGCGTTCAGTTCCGAGTCCCCTTCCCACGGAAAGACTTCATCCCCCTCCGGTATCCCCTCTTCCACATCATCGATCACTTCGAGTTCCGCTATGGCCTTTTCCTTTGATATATACGTACTCAACATGGCTCGAAAGGCTCGAGCGCTGGATAATAGATTCACGGCAGATTCGACCACCTGATCCATACTCGCCGCTTGTTCGTCTGAGGAAGCTGATGCCTCTTCCATGGCAGACGCGTTCCCCTCGGCCACAGAGGCAAGTTCGCTCACAATCTTGTTGGCTTCCTCGGCGCTTCTGACCTGAGTCATTGCGGAATCCGCCATAAGGCCCACCAAATGGGTGGTCTCCTGAACCGCTTTGATAATCTCCTCGATGGCATCGCGCGTCGCATTGACCATCGTTCGTCCTTCTTCCACAAGAGACATCCCCGCCAACATCGCCTTCCCGGCCAGTTCTCCCTTGGTCTGAATCTCTTCCACCAGATGGCTGATCTGATCCACGGCAGCAGAGGATTCATCCGCCAGAACTTCGACCTCTTCTGCAACCACGGTGAATTCCCTTCCCTGCTTGCCCGCCCGAGCCGCCTCGATCTCCGCGTTCAACGCTAAGAGCCTGGTTTGAGCGGCAATGTCAGTCATGCTGTTCAGGATACCCACAATCTCGTGAGCCGTATCTCTAAGTTTTCGAACCTCACTGGACGCGCCAGAAATCGCTTCAGTAATTTCCTCCATCTTATCCATAGCCTGATTGGTCTGTTCCCCTCCCATCTTGGCCGCATCCATCATGGCTCTCGAACTCACCACTGCATCCGCTGTGCCTTTGCTTGTTTCGCTGGCTCTGTCCTTGATCCAACCCACGGCATCCGTCAGCTCCTGCACCATCCCTGCCTCATGAGCGACAGCGCGACTGGCCTGTTCGACCATGGCTGAAAGCTCTTCCGTGGCGGAACTCATCTGGGCAGCACAGGAGGACTGCTTCTGAGCGCTATTCAGAATCGCATCCCCCAACACCGAAGTCTGTTCCAGAAGCGATCTTCCCTCGCGTACCAACCGGTGACAAGCCAACGCCAATCCCCTGGCAGGCCCAGCTTGTCCTTCCAGATCCACAACATCCAGTCCTTTCCCCACAGGATCCGTTTTCAGTCTCTCGGTCAAAGTGAAGATGACCTGACTGACAGGACGCCACACAAGGAAACTCAACGCGCCACCCAGAACAAAGGCGATTCCGACCGCGACCAGCTCCATCCACATCCATCGGTTCCTCACCTCCACCATTTGGCCCATATCCCAGGCGACCCCAATGACACCTATCGCTTCCATGGTGTCCGGAGAAAATAGGGGAACCGCGTGAATCCGATAGCTTCGATCATTTCGATCCCATATAAACATCAGAGCATCCTGATCATGTATCATTCTGGATCTAGACCCCTGGGCCAAGGCCAGCACTTGGTCTTCCTCATGGGGAGTCAAATTATTCAAAAGCCCTTCAGGACCTTCATAAAAATGGAACTGTTCCCTGTGTCCGAAGGACCATGAAACCACTGGAATATCGAACTTATCCGCCACGGAGGACAACCAATCCTCTCCCAGGTCTCTTACCACCACAAGCACCCTGGTGCAAGGGAGAGAACGGTCAATGGGAACGGCCGCGCCCACCACAATTCGTCGCTCCTTCACGGTCAACCACCACAAACCTTGCCCCCGCCTCACCACGCGAAACATCTCCATCATCCTGTTACGGGACTCCGGGAGCTCTCCTCCCACCCTGCTTAGAGGATTTACTTCCATGTCATACGCGTACAAACCATGCAACGACAGATCGGTAAAGACCTGCTCCGTTGGAACGGGCAACGTCATAGAGCCTCCCATTTGCAAAGACATCATTTGCGCAATGGTCAAGGTTTTATCCCCTTCCATTTCCACTCGATGCATCGCCGCGGAGGCCAACTCCGCCGGCCACTGATAGGCCTGTGCCGCGAATTCCCGGAGAGCGAGCATGGATACCCCCACGGATAACAATGCCCCCACCACGGCACAAAAGGCTCCGATCAAACTCCCTTTTCCTGCAAACGTCCTCAACATATAGCGTCCTTTGAATGGAGTCTGAAGTATAGGTGTTCCAGCATCGCACTGTCAATTGAGGGCTATTCCTCTTGGATTCGCTCCTTCATCGTTTCCCTGAACTCAATTTCGTTGTAAAGATTCAGTGAACCCGATCCAAACGCAGCCCTTGGCGGAGAGAAGACAGAGATGCTGTTTTCGAACGGTTTGAAAGGTGCGTATCACGGTATTCCAATCTGTCTCCTCTTCCCACGACGGTTTATCTCTGGATCGGGTTCACTGAATCTTTACCAATTTCGTTTCGAAGGATCATGACGCCATCCCTGCAGAATATGGGACGATAATCATTATTTTTAAGGTGATGCACCAGCTCCTCGGAAAGCGACGGATACACCTGTTTGGATCCCAGGAACAGGAAGGAAGGTCTTTGTCCAAGCAATCCCTGCCTGGCTTCTTCCATAACAAAGGGATTGACGTGCGGAGTCCGTATGGGACGTCCTATGATGGCAGGAATCCAAAGTCCCGCATCTCCGTAATCATTGGCCACCAGATCCCAAGGAGTCGTTCGCTCCTTGAGCCACATCATGCCCTCCAGATCCTCCTTCGTCACAGACACGCGCAAATAGCTATCCAATAGATATCGGTGAGCATATTGATAGATTCCATATCCGACAAGAAGTCCCAAGACACATCCCCTGATCCTTTTCTTGTCCATGATGACCTCCAAAAAACAACCCGCCATGACCCCCAAGGGAAGAAGCAACAATACAACCACTCTTTCCGGGTACAGGGCATAGGATAGAGGCAACCACCAGTAATGGGAATTGACCACCACCCCGAAGACCGACATACATGTGAAAAGAGTCGCAACAGCTCTCCAACGATCTCTCTTCAGAGACAACAGAAAGCCTGGAGGAGCCAGGAGGAATACACCCCACCCCAAGACCTTCCCCACGAAACGGGTGACAGTGATTGGAGAATTCAATAAGGTTCCATGCCAAGCGCCCCCCCCGGTTCGCTGCCAATCTCTGACCCAATCTAGTTCCCACTGACTCACATGCGCTCTTTCCTTGAGAAGCATGGGCAGACAAAGCAACAAAGCCACCACCAATATTCCGCTTCCCCGGCCGATCCAACGGATCCATTCACGAGGATCGATCCTGCAAAGTGGCGCAATTCGAAAGAAAAGCCATACGGGCCAAACGAACGCCATACACATGGGCGGAATAGGGTGGACCAGCATCGCACCCGCAACCAAAAGACCACAAGGAAGGATCCAAAAGGTTTCATGATCCTTAATCATATGCTCGATACAGGCGGCAGCCCCAACGCATAGCAGGAGGGAAAGGACCGTAGGATTGCCGCCCCACCCCAGATAATCCTGAGGATTGTTCGCGACAAAGGAGACAAGCCAGGCTGACAACAGAGCGCCTTCATTGGAGAGCTGGGTCTTGAAGAAAACCAGAAACGCGAAGAAGACCAGGCCGTGGACAAAACAGGACATCATAAATGTGGAATCGTATGCTGGCAGATCCAAACCTTGGGAAACCAAGGCAGCCATGGCATGAAATCCCGCTGGATAGCCCGCGAAAACATCCACTGGAAGAAGAGGCCTCATATTCTCGGGTTCTCCGTCCGCTAGGCAAATCAACCGAGTAATCCCGCTATGCATGGACATGTCAGCCCCGGGAGCTACCTCGCAATAGAACACCGGTAAAAAACGAGACAAGCCGACCAACAGAATCAGGCCTATCTTCCACCAAGCGTTTTTTCGCGCGGGGAACATGGCTCGACCATGGCGCAGAAAATACCCGACGAGCTGAAAAGCAAAGAGATACCCTATGAGCATAGACATGCTAGTCCATGACAAACTGGACCGGCCCAGCAACTCGAAAAGCACCCCCCAAAAGGCCATTGAAAACAGAACACTCCATGTAATCCATTCGAACAAATCGAGGTTCACTTTCCTATGAATGAAAACAACCATGCTGCATCCAGGAGCAGATAAAATCATGACCAACAGGAGAAGATCCAAGAGATACAACATCGAATCCTTCAAACCTTTCACAAACCACGTTCCACATGGAAGAACGTCGATATATTGCACAGAAGCATCATGGGACGCGTCAGAATTGAAAGAGCCTCTTTGCCGTAAGGAAGGCGGTTAGACATAGAACCAACCCTCCTGACCAGACAAGGCCCTGTACGCAACAACGCCACTTGCCTTGGGGCACTCCCTGTCCTGAAAGAAGCACAAACAAAGAGGCCACCACTGCCAACGGTACGGCTAGAAGCGTTCCAGCCTGGGCCGCAACAAGCACACGGACATAGCTGACACCTTCCACTTGCATCACCAGAATAGATAGGATCATCCCTATGACAAGGGCCAGAGATCCCAACGCCTTGGGCACATTGTCCGTGAGTCGCCAACCAAGGCCCAGGCTGTCGCTCAACAGCACGCCCCCAATCATGGCGTTCATGAGAAAGCTGGAAAAAGAGGCGGAAGCCAGACCCACACAGAACACGATTCGCGCGGCCGAACCAAAAAGGGCCTCCAGTTGAACCGCCATATCTGATGCGCTCTTGAGGGATTCACCCTTGTTTTCCAGCACCGCCGCGGATGTCAACATGATGGTCATGCTGATGCACATCAAAATGGTTGTACCGGCAACCACATCCCATCGTGCCTCACCTTCTTCCTTCAGGCTCCACCCCTTGGAACGTACCAGATAGGACTGATGGATCGCGGCAAGTATGGAGAATGTAGTGGCAACCAGCCCACCCAATCCGATCCAATCCGCCCCAACCGGAATCCCTGGCACCAAGCCCACAAGAGATCGTTTCAGGCTTGGACCCGCGAAGAATAGATTGGCAAGAAAAGAGAAAAGCATAATGACCACAAGGGTCACCATGAGCCGTTCAAGAACCACATACAGCCTCTTCAAAGCATGCAAGAAGACCAGGGAAAGGATATTGAACAAGACAGGCCAGACCCAAACAGGCGCGATAGGGATCAATCCATGCAGGGCCGTGGCCAACCCGATGTTGTTACCGAATTGAAATGCCGCAATGATATAAAAAGCGGAAGCTCCACAGACCACGGAGAAAGGAACACCCAGTCCTTCTCGAACTGCGCCAAAAAAGGTACGAGGCTCCAGAACTGCGGTTCGCATGAATAGCAAGGTAAAGGTTCCCATGAGAAAAGCAGCCACTGCAGGCAACCAAAGGAGTTCATACCCGAAATTGGCCCCGGCAGAGGACATGACCGTAATACTGCCTGGTCCAATCACCACAGCAGCCGTCATAAAACCCGGTCCGATTCTGCAGAGAAGATTTCTCATCAAAATGAGCCTCTATGGAGCCCTCATGCCCCTATCGGATTTACTTGTAGGTTGACTTCCATTCAAGCACACGCATTCAAACCATGATAGGCTTGTAGTTCGATTTGAAACCTGAAAACCATCATGTAAGGGACCCGGCTCATGGAAAAGACACCTCGTCTCAAATTACCCATTCGAATTCTGACCTTCCTTTCGATCCCGCTTCTCCTTTTCACGTTCCAAGCCGGGGGGCAGAACGAACAAAACGGGTTTCTGGATATCAGAGCCCTCCAGGAGGCAGGAGACCAGATTACCCCGAATACCTATCCGAATGCCACCCATGTCTTGGTAGATGGTTTCATTCGGGCCACGTATGAACCGGATGGGCGTTCCAACCTGTGGGATGATACGACCCTGAAGATCCTGAATGAAAGGGGAAGAAAGGAGCACGAAACCCTGTCTTTTTACTTCACTCTTCCCTATAGCGAAGTGGAATTGACCCTTCTGCAGATTCTCAGGCAGGACGGGACTGTGATCAACATAGACATTGCAAGCCAAAGCCGCGTCATGATCGATCAATCCCAAATGGCCTCCAATATCTACAATCCCAACAGTAAAATCCTTCAAGTAGGCATACCAGACCTTCAACTCATGGACATGATACGTTTTGTGGCGCGTAGAAACATCGTCAAACCACGTGTACCCAACACCTGGAGCGAATACAAGATCATGGAATACACCTATCCTATAAGACATCTTGTTTATGAGGTAATTGCTCCATCCAACCTTCCACTGCAGCGCATCGCCATCAAGGACCCCGTTGAAAACACCGTGATCCATACCCGCTCGAAACATGGGGAGAAGATCATCTATCGTTGGGAAGTCCAGGACGTGCCTCGAATCTTTGAAGAACCCAATATGCCTCCTATCTACACCGTAGTACAGCGACTGCTTTTGAGCACCATTTCGGACTGGGAAATCCTTTCGCGGTGGTATTGGGAACTCTGTGAACCTCGTCTTGCAACCACCCAGGCCATGGAGGACAAAGTCAAAACCCTCGTGGAAGGGCTAACCACGGAAGAGGAAAAGATTCAATCCATTTTCCGATTTGTATCCCAAAAGATCAGATACATGGGAATTACCATCGAAGAAGAGGCTCCTGGATACGAGCCCCATGATGTATCTCTCACGTTTAACAACAGGCATGGGGTTTGTAGAGATAAAGCCGCGCTGCTCGTCGCCATGCTGCGACTGGCGGGGTTTCAATCCTACCCGGTCCTAATTCATGTGGGTCCCAAGAAGGACGCAGAGGTCCCTCAGCCCTACTTCAATCACGCCATCACGGCGATACAGGTTGAGGATGGATCCCTTATTCTAATGGACGCAACAGATGAAAATACCCAACAGATCTTTCCTGCCTATCTATGCAACATGAGCTATCTAGTGGCGAAACCTGAAGGGGACATTCTGAGGACCTCCCCCATCGAACCGGCAGAGAATCATCTCGTGAAGATTACGACCACGGGACACATCGATCTCCATGGAAATCTCGCCGGAGAAAGTCTTCTTCTTTTCGATGGAATCAATGACAACGCCTACAGGGGCTATTTCTCTCGACTCAAACCCCAGGAGAGACAACGATATTTCGAAGGCATCCTGAAACGAATGTCCGCCGGAACCCATCTAAAGGAATTGGAGATATCCCCAACAGACATGCTGAACACAAAGGAACCTTTGCAGGTTCGGCTTCGATTTGAGACAAAAGACGTCCTGGTTGGAGAAGCAAACTGCCAGCTCTTGCCACTTCCCACATTAGGCACAAGGGTAGGTATGGTCAATTTTATCGTGGGCAAGACAGGATTGAAGGAGAGACGGTATCCTCTGGATACCAGATATGCCTGTGGAATTCAAGAGACTTTGGACCTGACAATAGATCCCTCTTTGGGTGAACTGGAAACCATCCCATGCTATCCAACCATCCAGGAAGAGTCGGTCCATTGGACTCGGTCCCTGGTTGCGGAGGGATCTCACGTCAAGGCTCAAGGCACGTTTCTTCTCACCGCGGTTGAATTCGATTCTGAACAATACGTAAAACTACGCTCCACCTTGGAGGAGATGGAATATCAAGACAGGAGACGTCTGCTCCTGAAACGGGATAGTCCCCTTGATAAAGAAAACGACGACGTTCTTCACATTCTGACTAGAATGCACTACGAATTGGAAGATTCTCACACCTGGACCCTCCATCAGTGGGTTTCCAAGAAGATACTCACCTACAAGGGCATGAAGGAAAACAGTGAGATCAAGATTTTATACAACCCCATATGGGAAGAAGTGAATCTCATTTCCGCAAGAGTCGTATCAGGAGAGAAGGTCCATGAAATCAGCGAACAGGAAATCAACATCATGGATGATTCCTGGGTTGGAAGCGCGCCACGCTACCCCCCCAACAAGATCCTGGTTGCCAGTCTGCCTGGGGTGGAGATTGGCAGTATCATCGAGTACGAGACACGCCACCGATGTTTCGACAGACCCTTCTTTTTCACAAGGCAATCCTTCCAGGAGAAGGATCCCATTCAGAAAAAGGAGCTTCTGCTGGAGATGCCTCCTGGAATCGAATGTCGTCTCTGGACTTGGGACCCTGATAGCACGTTGGAAAAAGAATACGATTCCACCAAGGATGCGATGATATACAGGTGGAGCGTACGGGATCAAAAAGGAATCCAGTCCGAGGACAATCTCCCACCTTGGTGGTCCCTGGCTCCCACGGTTGCAGTTTCCACGGGAGAATGGAAGGAATTCTCGCGAAATACCCGAACCGCATTACGAGAGAAGACATGTGGCAGGAGAACCCTTTCCAAAGCCATCAAAGAAAGGTTAGGCAAGAATCCCTCTCTTGAGGAAATCAGGGACCATGTGTCCAAGACGGTTCGTCTCGTTGGTCCGGGCATGCATGAAATGCCCCTGTCCTGTTTGTCCCTTCCTGCAACGACCTATCGTGAAGGATATGGCAATTCCGGCGACCGGGCTGTGCTTATGTATAGCGCGCTCAAATCCATGGGATACCGGCCAAGATGGGTTCTGGCGTCCTGGTCTCCTCTGGAACAAGGCCTGCAAAACGCTCTGCTCGCCGCGCCAGATCCCTCCTTGTTTTCCAACCTTTTGATCCAGGTAAAACGGCCTGAAGGCATCCTTCATCTCAATGATACGGATCAGTATGCCAAGTTGGGAACCACCCTTCACGAAGGACGGCTAGGCCTCTGCCTAAAGAAAGGACGTCCCACAATCATTCACCCCCCCATGGATCTTCAAAATCGAAAAGAAGAGCACTACCTGCTTCGAATTGGACTGGATGGAGACGCCTTGATACAAAAGACCGTGTACCATTACGGAGACCATTATGGCAACGCCCATCGATTGTACGATGAGATGCCCCCGGAAGAGAAGCGACGCCATCATCTGGAGCTCCTGGGACAACTTTCCCGTGCAGCAGAACCCATGGGAGACCTCATCACGGACTTCGTAACCTATCCAGGAATCGAACGATATACGGCACAGATCAGGCGATTTGCCATCAGAGAACAGGGCAGACTCTATTTCGAGCTGCCAGCTTCTCTGGATCATATTCTTAGATTACGCTCCACAACCAGACAACATCCCTTCTATCAAAACAACCGTCTCCGAGAAAGGATTGAAATAGCCATTCGTTTCGAAGGGTTTTCATTCTCTCCCCAAGACATCCTGCTTCAACCCCCGGAATTCAATTGGGTTGCACCTCGCGGTGCGGGCTCATTGAGGGTCCGAACAGCGCAGAAAGAGGCGGCGGATTGGATCATCGCCTACGAAACGGATCTGGATCCCGTCATATGGTCTGCACAAGAATATCCACAAATCTATGAGATCGTACGACAACTCGATCATCCCAGATCCAAACTCATCATGATACAAATCCCTGACGAGGCTCATCATCCCTAGCCATGTCGTCATCCCTCTCTTCGCGCTGAATTCGTGCCAGCAAGACGTCACCCCGTCCTCCAAAAGAAGAGATAGATTGCCTTCCAAAGGGGAAAACCAGGATCCCGTCCTATTTCATTGGCAGCATGCACTTGAAGATCTACATCTCGTGAGACTATGATGTCCTTTTCAGTCGCTTTTGATTCAAGCCTTCAAAGACCTTGAAACAGGCCTGAAACCCATAGAAGATTCCGCGGACCAGACAGAAATTTTTGGGAAATCTCCACAAAATACGAAAAATCCTCCTGGGATTAAAATAGAATCTTCTATAGGCACGCCGCTGAATCGATGTAATATCCACACCGGTTGTCCTCGAATAGAACGGCGCACTCGACCAAAAGGAATGCGCCTCAGAGAAATCACTCGAAGAAGAAACCTCTTGGGGATAGGTCTTTCTGGCAAACTCATAGAATTCAGTTCTTGGAAAGGGAACAGCGGAAAAAAAGAAAGCCTTCAAGATATCCGATTTGCACGCGAAACGAATGGTATCTTCCATCTCTTCCAAGGTTTCGGTAGGAAGCCCCAACATGAAAAAACCCTGAGGAATCATCCCCAGTTTATAGGTGGTTTCTATGGCAGCCGAAATCTTTGTAAGATCTAAATTCTTCTTGAGAAACTTCTGTAGCCGTTCGCTGGCCGTTTCCACGGCATAGGTGACGATATGCTCCGGCAGACTTGAGAGCTACCAGCATCTCCTCATCCATGAAGTCCCCACGAACCCCTGTAGGAAAAGCGATCTTGACTCGTAATTTTCTCGCAACAATCTCACCGCATATGCGCAACACCCGTTCCTTCTGCAGGTTGAAAGAATCATCGATGAAATGAATCTCTCGAATTCCATGCCGTTGATAGAGCTGCTCCAGTTCTGCCATGACATTCTCTACAGAGCGTACCCTGTATCGTGATCCCAGGTGGTGATAACAGTAGATGCATTGAAAAGGACATCCACGAGTGGAGATCACAGGCATATAGGGACTGGCCGCCAGGATTCCATTCATATTGTTTTCTCTCCGGTATGCTGGCATATCCAAGAGATCCCAGGAAGGCCAAGGCAGACGATCCAGATCTTCCTCAAAGGGCCTGGCGTGCGTTTCAACGATCTGACCATCCTGTAGAAAGACAATCCCCTGAACCCCTTGAAAGGATTCCCCGTCCCTCCATCGCTGAAGAAGCTCCACAAAGGTGCGTTCCCCTTCCCCTCGAACCAGGACATCGATGTTGGGCTCGTGGATCAGAACATCACAAAAGGCCGTGGCATGGGGACCTCCCACGACAGTGAGACAACCGGGATGAACGGATTTACACCGTTGAAGCGACTCCAAAAGACAGGCATGTTCGCACGACAAGGCGCTGAATCCCGCGACATCTGGTTCGAAATCACGAATCAGGGACGAAAACCTGTCCCAAGATGTCCTGGAAGCCCCCATATCCAACAACCGCACTTCGATGCTCGAATCCATCCATTGGTGAATAGCTGAGGCCAGATAGAGACAGCCCAAAGGGGGACTTGACGCTGAACGCATCTGCATAGCATTGGGTCGAACCAAAAGGATTCTGCGAAGAGACCTCATACTTCAAAACATCCCATCTTCACCTGTCGTCATGAAGCCATGACCCTTTCCAGCGCACGAAACGTTTAGCTTCTCCTTCCCTCTGCCCAGGAGACCCATTCCTGTCCCAGGGTGATCCCATGGGCCAGCAGAGGATCCTGGGTGAGACCTTTCTTTCGCATCTTTCGGGCGATCCAATCCTCCAACCATTCCTCCAATTCGCCCGTGATCCCCGGCTGCTCCCTGGCCAGATCATTCAATTCCTCAGGATCCATCCTCAGGTCATAGAGCTCTTTTTCCCCCCGGCCATAGAAATCGGGACGTCTGGACAAGATCAGCTTGTGGGATCGAGTACGAATCGCCCACTTGCACTGCCAAGTGCATTCCTCAGCGATGTGTTCCTCCTGAGTCGGGACAAGATCGTCCAGAAATAAAGGTGAAAGATCCCTGCCTTCCATCTCCCTGGGCACATCCAGTCCCAAGACGGAAAGGATGGTGGGAGCCAGGTCCTCGTGTCCTGCAAAGGCGTCGCTACGGGAACCAGGCTGTACCAGGCCGGGACATCGGACCAGGAGGGGACAATGGATGTTGCCATCGTACAGACCATGATGATCGCATAGTATCCCATGCTTGTAGAACAATTCTCCATGATCCGATGTAACGATCACCAGGGTGTCTTCCTTGTGGCCCAGTCCATCCAGAACGGCGATCAGTTCCCCGACGCCCTCATCCGCTTGCCGCACCTCGCCGTCATACAAGGACACCAGATATTCCACGTCCCTCAAGCCTGCCGGCAGCTTGGAAAACCAGCCCTGCCACCGATCATGAAAATAGGTGCCCTGGAAAGCCCCCAGGGTGTCTGGAAGCGAGGGATCGCATGGATCCCCATCGTAGAACACGCGGAATCTGTCCGGTGGCAGATAAGGCGTGTGCGTGTCCCAATAATGGATCACCATGAAAAAAGGCTCGTCACTGTTTTGCTTTAACCAAGGAATGGCACGGCGATTGAGCCTTTCGGCCGTGTATCCGAGATCCTCGAAACGAATCGTAGAATCCACCACGAATTCGAAGCCTCGAATGAACCAGTGTTTGTAACGAGGCAGACAACAAAAATCCGCTGTGGTCAGATTGGCCTTTCGCAGAAGCGCGGGGAGCCAAGGGCTTGCTTCAGACAATTCCACGTTGCCTTTGTGTGCCACAATCCCATGCGTGATAGGAGTCTGCCCGGTGTACATCGTGGTAAACGAAGGCTGCGTGGGAACCCCGGCAGCGAAGAAGGCGTCCAAAGCCAGCGCCTCCCGAGCAAAGGAATCCATAGAAGGGCTGGTATTCTTCCCATAGCCATAACATCCCAGATGATCCGCTCGCAGCGAATCCACCACAATCAACAAGCAATTCGTTGGTCTTCGCATAGGTCCTCTCCATCCGTCAAAGGTACAATCATACTCCTTGCTCCGGCAAATGGGAAGGAAGAGCCCTGCTGGTGGTATAGTCTTTTGCGACCCTGGATCCAACCGCGGACCCACAAGGAGGCTTCACATGTTGGCGGCAGTGATGATGGATGTGGAAGACCTGATCACCGAGGAAAGCGACGACGCTTGTCTTTGGATCTCAAGGGCTTTTTCGGCAAGGGAACTGACAGCGACTTTTTTTGTGGTGGGAGAGAAGGCTCGGCTCTGGGAGGAACGGGGTCGTACCGATCTCATCGAAGCGGTTCGGCGTCACGACGTGGGATTTCATTCCACGTGGCATTCTATCCACCCTACCATGGCCGAGTTGTGCCAGAATCGGGATTTTCTTGGGGGGATGGAGGAGATTTGGAGCAGGGAACAAAGGGGATGGTTCGACGTGGAGCGCATCTTCAGAAAACCCCTTTCTGGCTGGGGAACCACAGGGACCAGTTGGACCCCATCCCTGTCCGGGCTGATGGGCCGCATGGGACGCGGCTACATGTACAGTCCCATCCGCCTTTCAGGACACAGCGCGTGCTGGTTCGCAGGTTCCCTTCAGTTCGACAGCCACATCGCGGGTTTTGATGACACCTTTGCCGACGACAACCTGTTCAAATCCAAGCTAAAGGAGACGCGATCGTTTTTGTCTAATCAACAGAAAAATGGATCGGATCTGGCATGCATCTTCCTCGGCCATCCCACCAAGCTGATCTGCATGGAGTTCTGGGACGCCATCAACCTGGCCCATGGCAAGAATCTCGAGCGATACAGATGGCAGCAACCCAGACTCAAACCCAGGGAAACATGGTCCACCATCCAAAGAAACTTCGGTCATCTTCTGGATCTATTGGCCTCTCAGAAGGACATCCAGATCGTTGGGCTGAGAGAGCTGACGCAAGCCTTTGGCGCGCAGAAACCCTTTCTTTCCCACAAGGAACTTATGGATATTTCCACAAGAATCGCCCAAGAGGAAACCGTCCTGTTCACCGATCATTTTACCTCGGCTGAGATCCTGCTGTCCCTTTGCAGGGCCGTTCTGGATCCTAGAGACAAGTATCCCCGCGAATCCTGCTGGGGCCCCAACGCCCTTCCCATCCACTCGAGCAAAACCGATTTTCTGCCTGAAGATATTCTCACCATGACCCAGGAGATTCAGGAGGCCGTTCATTCCACCGGCGCTTTGCCCGCGCAAGTGGAACTCGAGCGGAATGAAGTGGGGATCGGCACCTGCTTTGTGGCATTGGCCAAGGCGTTGACCGGGGCAACCTCCCTATCGGCTCCAGTACATCTTCCTTATCCACCGCAAGCTGAAACCGTGGCCGATACAGTCGCCAAGAAGGTTCCAGGTTGGATCATTCATCCACCGGATCTCAAGATGCACACCCTGCTGCTCCACACGAAACTTCAATGTTGGAGCTTGAAATCCGCCGGGTTGGGATAGATCAGCATACTTTAGAATATTTCCCAAGGTAAATATTCAGTGAAAGCGATCCAGAGACAAACCGTCGTGGGAAGAGGATACAGATTGGAATACCGTGATACGCACCTTGGAAGTGAAATCCCCTCCCACGCCGAATGCACATTCGGCATCTGGGAGGGGATTTCAAACCGTTCGAAAACAGCATCTCTGTCTCTTCTCCGCCAAGGGCTGCGTTTGGATCGGGTTCACTGAATATTTACGTTTTGACATTGCTGGGGCTTCACCACAGCCATTGGTTTCGGACATTGGGATCATGTCATCCCATGATATGGTGGGCCTGAAGACAGCCGGTCTGGATTCCAACTAGGTGGAACCTTTCAGCCTCGGAACCTTGATCCGGCAATGGACCCTTGAACAAGGCGAACGCCTCTTCGAAAGGGTCCATGGCAAGGATCCTTTCGTGCAGGTCAAAGCATTGGAGAAGCACGAGGTCGGCACATCGCATGAAATCGTCGAGGTCAAGCAAATGACAAGGAACTCTATGTCCCATTCACGTCAAGGTGTCGGGACAACCACTGCAACACATCGTCCACCAGCTTCTCGCGATCCAAGTCGTTGTGCGGCTCATGGAAGACACCCGGGTAGATCTCAAGGGTCTTGTCTTCTATCTGAATCCGGTCAAAGAGCCAACGGCTTCCCTGAGGAGAACTCACCTTGTCCGCTCCCCCATGCACGAGAAGCAGGGGCAGGGTCCAGTGGGCCGCGTGGGCCTTCACCCATTCAATGGTCTTCAGGGACTCCATGCCCCAACGAACACTGGCCCTGCAGTGGACCTTTGGGTCTCGCTCATAAGCGCGCACCACGTCTTCGTTCCTGGACAGGGCCTTGGCGTTAAAACCCAAGGACATCGAGAAGGTGGGTCGCACACGGGAAAGAAGTTT
>Ga0114946_10000066_pt1 | contig 51649 bp, 37 predicted proteins | sample WalLakDeSediment_FD_88676 | JGI IMG/M metagenome (GOLD analysis project Ga0114946, IMG submission 88676) | Lake sediment microbial communities from Walker lake, Nevada to study Microbial Dark Matter (Phase II) - Walker Lake 11/02/13 Deep Sediment | ecosystem: Environmental > Aquatic >... | reverse complement strand
TACAGGACCCATAAACCAAACATTAACTTCTGATTCTTCAATCAGGAATACCCTTTCAATGGCCCGTTTCAGGGCATAGGTCAGTGACACTACGCCGTCATCGGTGAGCTCCAGGGCATCAACCGGTTGTATGTACAATGCATCAGCCGTATCCGTTGTGTAAAGATGCACCGTCAAGGCAGGATCTTTCTCACGCGCCTCATTGTTTTCCAATTCAACCTGCTTGAGCCATTTTCCTGAAGTCTGCCCGATCACAAATCCTTGTTCAGACCCCCTTGATGTGCGCCATCTTTTGTTTACCTGAATCAATTGTGTTGCCTGGCAATAGGTAAGGTTTAGCAGCGGGTGGTCTGAAGCCTTCAGCGTAGTGCGTTGGGTGCTCTCAATGCCCTTGGGAAAATGAATGTATTGTTCTATTTCATAACCGGTTGACATTCGGTCCTCCTCTTCTGAGGAAATACGCTCAACAGGCCAGGTATCCGACTCCACCAGCTCCAGAAGGTTTTGGCTATAAACTCCGGTGGTGTCCTGACCTTGCAAGGGTTCATTCGTTATGGGGTCATTATTCATGCCTTTTCCTGATTCACCAAGCCAGGCATAACCAGTCTTTTTGGCATACTTAAGTGTTTGGGTGCGGAGATCAGCCTCCGTAAACTGCATCCTTGTGATACGGTGCTTGCCTCCATCATGGTAAATCAGGTTGCCGGGACCAAACTCCCTCAGGGCAATAAAACGCGGCCTTGAAATGTAGGTTCCCTCATTTTCATTCCTTTTCCCGATAAAAGCCCTGACCGGAAGGCGTGTGAAATTATATCCCGGCAGGAATCCTTCAGAGGCCAGGTAGCGGTACACATAAAATTCTGATTCGTTGGTGCCATCAAAGCGGCTAAGGTTATTCAGCAGCAAATCGCGTTGCCTGCCGCCTATGGCCATCATCCGCCTTGCCTCCCATGCTTCATAACTCGAACTGGCAATGGTGGGGTCATTAATAATTGCCGTGCTCCGCTCTATCATGTTTGCCGCCGAGCGGAAGAGCCTGCGCCAGCGGTCAAAAGCACGATCAAGCCGGTTTAGAAACTCCCTGCACCGGGCCACAAGCCATTCTTCGTTATACCAGGTGGTTTCCTGCAGGGCATTGTGCTGTGTTTCGACAACTTTTTTGAATCCCTCCATCCAGTTAGCCGAGTAGTTATCCATTTGGTCCTGGATATAGCTTCTTAATTCTTCTTTAATGAAAAGGTTCTGCCTGTCGGCAAGAGAAATAAAATCTTCAACTGAGTTTCGGATACTTGAAAGCCCAAGCTGCATAAAGATGTATGAATGCAGGTGGGTTGTCAGCAATTCTTCATTGATCAGGTCAATGCGCGGGGCCTTCACTTCTCCGGCCACCATTTGAATTGCATTGCTGAAATAATGCCTGTCGTGAGGCGAAGTGTAGGAGCAATAAGTGAACACCAAGGCAGTTTGACCGCTTCTTCCTGCGCGGCCGCTACGCTGAGTGTAATTGGCAGGGTTTGGTGGTACATTGCGCATATGAACAATATTCAGGCTGGCAATGTCAATACCCAGCTCCATGGTGGGCGAACAATACAAGGCCGATATTTCTCCTTCCCTGAACTTTTGTTCCCGGTCAATCCTTTTTTCAGTGCCGATCTGGCCGGTATGCTCACTTGCACGGAAAAACTTGTCAAATGCCTGAAAATCCTGCTGGTAAAACCGCCTGAAGTAATTGTTGGGCTGTACCTTCAAATCGCTGCTTGCGCCTGTGGTAACAATCCTGACCTCATCGGTAAGCACATTTTGTCCATCACCCAAGCGCCAGACCACATTTTCCACCCTCAGGCGAAAACTCCTGACAACAGCCTTTTTCCCTTTTATTTCTTTTTCAGCAAGGAAATGTCCTTTTTTCAGCAAAAGGCAAAGGTTCTCGGTATATTCAGCCAGCTCTTTTCCCTTGATCACCTGCAATCCCTTTGAGGCAAACATCCGCTTTATGTATTTGCCCAGGTTACTGTTCGGCCCAATACTCTGTGTGAATACATCCTTGCGGGTGTCACCCGGAGAAAAACAAACCAGTGAGCAGGGGCGTTCAAGTTTCTCCTCAGCACCCAGACCCCATTCTTTCTCCTGATGGAGGCGTTGTTTCAGCCTGTCTTCCAAACCCGTGAAGTTATCATCATCAAGCATGAAATAATCAAAGGCAAAAGCGGTGCGGAAATAGTTCAACACATGCATCAGAAAATATGCCCGTTCTTCGAGGCTTAACTGCGAAAGAAGAGGATCTTCTATGACAAATTCTGTCTGACAAAAATCCAGTAAACGTTCATAATCTATTTGCAGCAGCGCACATTGCTCAAGGTTGGGGGTATTGAACCGCCAGCCTCGACGCAAATCAAACAGTATCCTCAGCGTAATATAATCTTTTATGGCCTTGATGTTCTCCGGATCAGGCCAGGCCGGGTCAGCGGGATTGCGCGCATATTCTTCCTCCTTCAGGTCGAGTTTTCTGAATACGGCATCAGCAATCTGGTCAACCTTCAGCCTTTTTTCCGGTGCGGTTTTCAGCGCATGGTATATTGCAGAGCGTAACCTTCCCACCATCAGAAAGTCATTGAAGTGTCCTGCTTGCAGGGATGCATCCTGCCTGTTGTCAGTAAAGCTTAAAACCTTTTGAACATTCTTTGGCACACGCTGGGCAAACTGGCTTTTCAGAATGCTGAAGGTGGCAATGGTGGTTGCGGTGCTTTTGCCTACATTGCCCACCCGCATCAGCTTGGTGTTTTCCTTGGTGCGGTTATCGAATACAACCCCGGAGGTAGGATCGAAAATCAGTGGGGCAGCAATAAACCAGCCCTCCTGATCAAGGCCGGTCTCCTTTTCATGAGAAAATCTCCCCTGGGCATTGAAGAAAACTTTTGCAGGCAATCTGAACTCATAAAAATTCTCAGGAACCGGACGGCCATTTCGTGTTCTCCACCAGGTGTCAGGCAGGTCGGTGATCTGTTCTTCCGACCAGATAGGTTCATCATTCTCCGGGATCAGTAAATATCCGGCTTCAAAATCTTCCTCTGCAAGAATGCGCTTCTGCCGTCCTTCTTCCCGGCTGCCTCGTAGCTCGGTCTTGGTAATACGTTCAGGTAAGTCAAAAGGCTCACGGGGTTCAAACTTCCTTTCCTGGAAATCCTTTTTTACACAAATAAAATCAAACCCAGAGTAACGGCTGAACATCACCGGGAAAATGGTTTTTTCCTCGCCAGAAGGTTCCTTAACATACATTCCATCCTTCATGGTGATTTTCCTTTTGTCCCTGGACTCAAGGGTTACATATACGTTTCCGGTCTGGGATACAAACTGGTGAATCTTAAACGGGAGAAAGGAAATGCGCTTCGAAAGATTTTTAATATTAAGGGTCTCTGACCACTCAAAAAAAGAAAGCAGTGCAATCCTGCACTTTTCTATATCATCTTCATTGGCAGCTTTTGCCAGGGTTTCAATCAGGATTCTCAACGGCATGGGCTTTGCCCTGCGGATTATGCCACTGGCATCCTTTCTTAGCGCAATATCGTTTTCAAGCCAAATAGCAAGGGCATGGTTGCGGAAAGCATCTTCTGTCCCCTCTTTTGAAATAGGCTGGTGGATGGCTTCCTGGAGGTCGAAAGCCGATGGCAGGGTTCCCTGAAAGCTGGTGGTAGTCTCCAGGGTTTCTTCAACAACCTGTTCTGGGGTAAAGTCTTCCGCAAAAATGGTAGAAGCAAAATCAGCTACCACCTGTTTTGGGTGTTCCACATCTTCTCCCGAAACCATGGTGGCTGAGGTGCCAATGCATTGAATTTTCCCATCGCAAATGGACTTCAGCCTTCTGATCAGCATGGCCACATCAGACCCCTGCCGGCCACGGTAGGTGTGCAGCTCATCAAAGACAAGGAAACGGAGATGTTGTTTAAAAGAGTCGCGCAGGAACCTCTCACGGCTGCGGGTAAGGAGCAGCTCCAGCATCATGTAGTTGGTCAGCAGAATGTCAGGCGGGTTGGCTTCGACCTCCTTGCGCTGTTCTTCATTTTCCTGACCGGTGTATTTTCTAAAAGTTATGGGGAAATCCTTGCCATAACGCTCTGCATATTTTCTGATCTCCTCCTCCTGCGAATTGATCAGCGCATTCATTGGATATACCAGCACGGCTTTTACGCCGGTAACCGGTTCATTTGAAAAAATGTAATTGAAAACAGTTCCAAGAAAAGTTAGCGATTTACCGGAGCCTGTACCCGAAGTCACCACAAAGCTTTTTCCTGAAGTTCCCAGGCGGATGGCTTCCTCCTGGTGTACGAACAGGTTCAGGTCGCCAAAGGTCTTTTCGATATTTGGATGAATCACCCCCTGGGCAACCAAAGCTTTCATTTCAATGGCCTTTTTATAGGAAGGATTGAACTGAATGAGAGGCTCAGGAATATACTCATCATTCTTAAAAGCATCATCTACAACCTTGTTGATGCGCTTGTCGCGAATGATGTTAAAGCTCTTCAAATACTCCTTATAGTCGCCTACGATCTGTTTATGAACCTCGAATGCCTGCATATCCACAAGAGTTTTTCCGGGGTTAAGTTAGTTATCCTGCCCGGAAAAACCACCCCGCTAAATGAAATTACCACCAAATATATATTATTAAGCCGAAATTAATGTTTAGAATCGGTATAAATAAAGGAGTTGGTTTAAAAAACGGGGGGTTGGGGAGAAAAAAGTGAAATAACTAATCACGGATCTTTCAGGCGAAAAAGGTGGTTGTGCAGTTGAAAAATGAGTTTTTCGCAGATTGAGGGTTACCGGGAAAGCTCTAATAGGCAAATAATAAACCCGGCCTGGTGTGGGAAAATCACCTTTGGCCGGGTTTTGCAACGAAAAAAAAGGTGTTCAATATAATAGGGACATTTTAAATAATAGGGACATTTTAAAACAGCCTCACTAAGATGCTTTTAGTCCTTAATGCAACAAACAGAAAACCCCACTCTCTTATAGGTAGTACCCTTAGAGACATTCGAAGAGGAAGAAGACATCCCCATGAACAAAGATAATTCTGCATTATATTCGGTTGAAGTCCACCAATGTCCGAACTGCCCAAGATTATCATAAGGTCCGTCCGGACCGCCAACAAACAAGTTAAGCCCTTGATTTTCAAGGGCTTTTTTGTTTTCCGCCACAAATTCCGCCACGGGCTGGTATATTTATAAAAGGTTTACCTTATTTATAGTATTGAACCATTTTCTTTCTTTAAATGAATATAATTCCCCATTCCAATAATTATTAACATCTTCATTCCATTCAAAACCGGGAGTATACAATTTATAGAAGGTGTTATTTGGATTCAGGGTTGTTTTGTCTAGATATACATAACCTATTTCGGGATAATTAAAAAAGTGAGCTTCCGAATAGTTGAAAGTTCAGCCTCGGAACTTTGATATACGATTTTAGTAGCGGCTATCGCACCAATATCCTTTCTTTAAAACTCAATGTTTGGAGCAATATGGGCATTTCGTGCGAATAAATCATCCGATAAATAAAAAGACCAAACTTTTCAAGCTAATTAAAAAGGATCATTTCCGTTAACGGGATACTATATTAATCTTCTAACTGAATTTTTTATTTTCATTTCAGGCTTTAGAAGAACCTGATTTATCATATGGCCACTACCATTTATCCCTGAAATAAGAAACTTTACAGCAATTTTACTGATGTCGCTTACCGGCTGGGCGATACATGTGAGCGGAGTTTCCAAATAATCTTGGTATGGGTGTTCATCAAAAGTAATAATTGATATATCCTTCGGAATCATTAAATTCTTTTCTTTAATTGCTTTAACACAACCCATAGCAATGGTGTTGCTAAGAGTAAATATTGCTGTAGGTAATTGTTTCTGTTCCAGCAAGAGTTTTGTTTCCAGATATCCATTTTGTATAGTAAAATCATCACCAACAACATAATACGTTCTGATTCCTGACTCATCCATTGCATCTTTAAAACCTTTAACTCTTAATCTATTTGGTGTTGATTGCTGAACACCCTGAATGCAGGCAATCATAGAATGTCCATTTTCAATAAGGTATTTAGTTGCAGTATAGGCACCATCATAGTTATCCGTAGAAACATAAGGTATATCCAGGTCTTCGAAATACCTATCAATACATACTATTGGAAGTCCCAGTTCATGCAGTTTTTTTATATGTTCAAATTGGTTTCCGCAGGGTGCAATTATTAATCCTTCTATGTTTCTAGAGACCATTTGGAGCAATTCTAATTTCTCAGTCTCACAGCTTTCGTCACTATCCCCAATAATACTGATATAATTAAACCTACGTATCTCTGAATTAAGCTCGCTTGCAATAATTGCAAAAAACGGATTCATCAATGATGGGACAATTATTGCCACAGAATTGCTTTTCCCGGATTTCAGATTGGCAGCAAGATGATTGGGTATATAATCTAATTCTTCTGCTGCATCTCGGATTTTTTGTTGAGCCTTTTTACTTATGCGATATTGTTCGGCTTTTCCACTCAGCACCCGGGATACTGTTGTAATTGAAAGCCTTGTTTTATTTGCGATATCATTTAGATTTACTCTCCGTGTAATCATATCTATTCTTGTACAAACGTTAAAGCAAAGGTAGTATTTTTTAATTATTTAAGAGGTGTGATAAGGAAAGAAATAATATTCTTCAATGGATTCCATGACATCTCATTTATTTGACAACACTCATATAAATAGGGCTTTTGCTGGAGGAACAAACAAATTTAATAATATTTCGAAAAATAATTTTTTAAAAAAAATAGCTCAAACGTTTGTTCTTTTGAATTTATTTTTTATTTTTGTTCCGAACTTTTACTAATTTGAAAAATTGACAGCACAAAATTCATATAACTACCTGTTAAACAGGGGCTAACAATTTTCCTGGTACTTATTAGATAAGGTAAATGATAGAAGGTGTTAGTCCAGGGGCATAAGTGCATAACATAAAAATTGTGGATTTCCAAAACAAATATGCACAAAACACATATTGTAAGAAATTAAGAAAAAGATGATATTAAACAACACTTCTAATTCTCAAACCTTAAAGCCAGCATATATGAAAGAAAAACTTCCTTCTCAAAAAATTACCTTTTATTCTCGAAAGGAAATCCTTTATCCTTTAAGAATAATGGCGATTGTCATGACCATGGTAATCATGCAAGTAAATGCTATTGGAGCACCGCTTCAGCAGCAGATTAGAATCACCGGGACAGTTACAGACGTGACTGGGCAGACTTTGCCAGGTGTAAATATTGTGGTAAAAGGCACTACAATTGGAGCTACCTCCGATCTAGACGGAAAATACTCTATTTCAACAACTGAACAGAATGCAATTCTTGTATTTTCATTCATCGGTTATGTTACACAAGAAGTTCCTGTTGACGGGAAAAATGTAATTGATGTTGTTCTTTTGACTGGGGTAACTGGACTTGATGAAGTTGTCGTTGTTGGCTATGGCATCCAGGATAGAGCTACTGTTACCGGTGCAGTGAGTAGTGTCCAATCCGATATTATTACCAGGACGCCTACTGTAACAACTTCAGGCGCTCTTGTGGGAAAAGTGCCGGGAATTAACACACGGCAAACTGATGGAAGGCCAGGAGGAATAACTCAAATTCAAATACGCAATATGGGCAATCCTTTATTTGTTATTGATGGTGTTCCTTCAAATGAAGCTGATTTTAACAATCTAAGTGCTGATGACATTGAAAGTATTTCAATTCTGAAAGATGCATCAGCGGCTATATATGGCTTTCGGGCATCTAATGGAGTTATTCTGATAACTACAAAAAAAGGCAAAATAGGAGATAAAGTTTCAGTTAATGTAAAGAGTCACTATGCTTTACAAAACTATACACAGCAACCTAGACCCCCTGATGCTTATACATATATGCGGGGCTTGGCGACGTCGAATCAAAATTTGGGAATAACTAACCCGTCCTGGCTAAGTGCTGAAGAATTAGCTAAATGGGAACAAGGCACTGAAAAGGGCTACATCAGTACGGATTATTATGACTTTATGATTCGCCCAAATGCCCCAATGACTTCTGCTACAGCAAGTGTCTCAGGTGGCGGTACCAGCAGCAGGTATTATTTCTCATTTGCTGATCTAAGCCAGAAATCACAATTTAATATGGACGATGAATCCGGGTATAGGCGTAATACATTCTTGGCAAACATAGAATCAAGCCTTATGGGTGGACTAAAGTTTATTACTCAGATTAATGGCCGGTTAGAAACGAGGCAACAAACTGGTACGCCTTCAGGAAATGATTACTTCAATCATTTCTTTACAATATACCAAATGTGGCCTACGGAACGTCCATATGCCAATGACAATCCATTATATCCTAATGCGGATGTGCATAGCATTAACGTTCTCCCTTCAACATATACGAGGGATATAGCAGGTTATAAAACAGATAATATCAAAGCAATTTCGCCATTATTTGCGCTACAGTACAATTTTGATTTTGGGCTAACTGCTAAAGCAACCTATTCGTATAGCTATCGTACTCAAAGTTGGGAAACCTTCCAGTATTCTTTTAACACCTATCGTTATGGTGCTTCAACTGATACATATGAACCCAGGCCGGGCAGAAGCTCCGGATCTAGATTCAGCAGAAATCAGGGGACTGTCGGAAGATTTGGACAATTTCTGTTGAATTATTACAAGGCATTTGGCGATCATACAATTTCTGCTGTGGCTGCATACGAAAGATCTGATGAAGAAATTATAAACCTTCAGGTCAATTCATTGCCACCAAATAATACAGTAGATATAATTTACTTTACAAACCAGACCAACTTAAGCAATTCCTGGAATGTGTCGGCACGGGCGGGATATGTAGGCAGGTTAAATTATGGCTATAAAAATAAGTATTTAATAGAAGCTTTAGCCCGTTATGATGGTTCCTATTTATATGATGAGGATAACCGTTGGGGCTTCTTCCCGGCCATTTCAATGGGGTGGAGGCCGCTTGAAGAAAACTTTATGAGCGGGGTGAAAAATGTACTAAGTGATCTTAAATTGAGGGCATCATATGGCCAGACAGGTAGTGAATTAGGTGTTTCTGCTTTTGGTTATATGCAAGGGTTTGATTATGGACAGGGTAATAATGCTTTTAATAACGTCCTTTATACAGGTGTTCGCCCAAGAGGACTGCCAGTTACAGATCTAAGCTGGGTGACCAATATTTCATCAAACATTGGTGTTGACTTCGGATTTTTAGAAAATAGGTTTACTGGAGCATTTGATGTTTTCCAAAGAAGACGGGAAGGCCTCCCTGCTGCAAAATATGACGTTTTGCTTCCTTTGGAAGTAGGCTATAGTTTACCAAATCAGAACCTTAATTCTGATGCACACATGGGAATTGAAGGAATGTTGACTTATACAAGTAAGAGAAATGAAAGTGGGTTTAATTACTCGATAAGTGGAAATGCTACACTTGCGAGGAGAAAAACCTTAGAATCATATAAACCAAGATTCGGAAATTCGTGGGACGAGTACAGAAACTCAGCCGAGAATCGTTTGTCAGATATAAACTGGGGATACCAAGTAATTGGTGTTTTCAAAAGCCAGGACGAGATCAATAACTATCCTATAATTATTGACGGGCAAGGAAACAGAACACTACTTCCTGGTGATTTCATTTTTAAGGACGTGAATGGAGACGGTATCATAGACGCCCTCGATATGAGACCTCTTGGTTATGCAAGAGGAGCAACACCTTATTTAAATTTTGGGCTTTATTCAACTTTCAATTATAAAAGGGTTACATTGAACCTTGACTTTGCGGGTGCTACGCTTCAAACTTATGAGCGCAGATTTGAAAACCAAATCCCCATGCAGTTCAATGGCGCGGGTGTAGGACTCCTTATAACGGACGCATGGCAACGTGCCGACCCTTACGATCCAAACAGTGAATGGATACCCGGTTCTCATCCGGCAGTCAGAGTAAACCAAACGAATCATCCAAACTTCCTGAACAGGAATGATTTCTGGTTTGTAAATGTTCTTTATTGCAGATTAAGAAATCTAATGTTGAATTATGAGGTGCCCAAAACAATTACATCTAAGGTCGGTATAGGACAATTAAATGTTTATGTGCAGGGAACCAATTTATTTTCTTTGGACAATATGAAACAATATCAACTGGATCCTGAGATTGCTGCGGTTAATGCCTTTGTTAATCCTCCGCAACGCTTATATCTTTTCGGTCTTAATGTAACTTTTTAAAAATTAAAAACATGAGAAATATACTTAAATATGCCATCTTTTCCCTTGCTATATTTTCTTTAGCGTCTTGTGAGAAAGATTGGCTTGAGAGAAAATCACAAACCATCCTGGGAAGTGAGCAGGTAATGAACGATCCTAATTTAATTGTCGGGCTTCTTGCAAATTATTACAACAGGTTGCCTTCTGATTATAACCTTGGTTCAAGTGCCAATATGACAAGGTATGACGATGCAATCTGGGGAAATTCCACCAATCTCAATGAGCAGATAAGGAACGAACTGATTGAATATAATATCAATACCTGGTCTATTTGGGATTATTCTTTAATCAGAGACATTAATGTGGCCATTGAGAACCTTGAAACTTTCGGCACCAAACTTACCACAACTCAAAAAGAGCAGTTCGATGCTGAGTTCAGGTTCCTGAGAGCTTATGTTTATTTTGAAATGGTTAAAAGAATGGGTGGGGTACCTCTTATAACTACTCAGTTATTAACAAATACAGGAGATTATGAGAGTTTGAAAAAACCCAGGAATAAGGAATCGGAATGTTATGATTTCATAGCAAGTGAGTGTAATGCCATCAAAGACAAAATCGGTAATGCCGGAAGCACTACCCGTGCAAATAAATATGCTGTACTTGCTTTAAAGAGCAGGGCTATGTTACATGCGGCCTCACTTGCCAAATATAATAACTTACAAACTCCAAGTCTTACTTTACCGGGCGGGGAGGTAGGTATGCCTGCTTCAAAAGCTGCTGAATACTACCAGAAATCGCTAGATGCTGCAAATGAGATTTTGGCAAATGGAAATTATAGTTTGTATAAGGGTAATCCTTCAAATTTAGGTGACAATTTTTATGAAGCAATAACCAAAAAGTCTGGTAACCCGGAAATAATATTAGCTCAGGATTACTTATTGGCTAAAGGTCGCGCTCATGATTTCTCTTATCATAACATAGCGTTTTCGCTTCTTGAAGATGTTTTTGGTGGATCATCCACTACACCTTCTTTAAATCTAGTTGAAAGCTATGATTACCTCGATGGAAGTCCTGGTATTTTGAATACCCTTACTGCAGATAACAGCGACTTTATTTATTATGACAACCCCCAGGACATTTTTGCCAATAAAGACGCAAGATTATTTGGAACGGTAATAGTGCCTGGAACCAGTTTTAAAGGGCAAGATATTGCATTACAGGCAGGTGTAATGGAATGGAATGAAGCGACAAATACTTACATAGTAATTGAAGGAGCCTATGGTTCTGTTTATACAGACGGGAAAACACTGACAGGTCAGGGTGGTCCTACCCGTACCGGATCAATGATATCTCCCAGTGGTTTCTACATAAAGAAATATGTTGACAATGCCACAGGCTCTGCTACCCTCGCCAGAAAAAGTGATATGTGGTGGGTACTATTCCGAATGGGTGAAGTATATCTGAATGCCTGCGAGGCTGCATTTGAATTAGATCAGATTCCTGAAGCATTAGGTTACATCAATACTTTAAGGGAAAGAGCCGGATTCCCTCCCAATAGCCTTACCACATTAACCCTGGATAAGATATTGAATGAAAGAAGATGTGAGATGGCTTTTGAAGACAAAAGACTCTGGGATCTCATTCGTACAAGAACAGCTGTGGCCGTTTGGAACGGGAATGTTAACAGTAAAACTGCTCAGCAAAGAGCGTTATATGGTTACAGGGTTATCAGACCCGGTGATCCTGCTAGAGATGGTAAATATGTATATGTTGAACTAATGCCCTCACCAAGATTTAACCGTCCACGGAACTTCAGGATCCAGAATTATTATTCTCAAATTCCGCAAAACGCCATCAACGCAAATGATTTATTAGTTCGTAACCCGTTTCATTAAAAATTTTAAATATGAAAAACAATATATTAATAGCCCTAATTACACTGGTTAGTATACTTGCCAGTTGTAAAAAAGATAATTATGATCCGCCAACTTCAATACTGAAGGGAAGAATTGTTTATCAGGATCAGGCGATTGGTGTCAGGACACCAACAATAAACCTGAACTACAATAATGGAGGCACTACCAGTGGTGTACAGGTTGAAATATGGCAAGACGGATATCAATTACGTACTAAGATTCCTCACTTTGTTGCATACGATGGAACCTGGTCTGCGGCATTGTTTGACGGAGATTACAAAATTACCCTCATAAAAGGGAATGGACCATGGGTAGATATGACAGATACAATAAGTGTAAGTGTCAGAGGAAATGGAACTTTGGATATTCCTGTTGTTCCTTTTTACCTTATTAAAAATGAAACCTTTCAAAAAACAGGAACAACTATAACTGCAACTTTTAACGTGCAAACGGTTAATACGACAAAAGCGCTTGAATCAGTTAGAATTTATCTTAATAAGACTATTCATGTTGACCAGAATAACCAGATGGCGACCGGGACGACGCTGGCTTCTGAAATACCTGATTTAAGCCAGCCGGTTACCGTAAGTGTAACAATTCCCGCGTCCCTGGCTAACGCAGATTATTTGTTTGCCAGAGTGGGGATAAAAATTGCAGGGATGGCAGAACTTTGTTATGCTTTGCCGCAAAAAATTGATTTAAAGTAGTAGTTTGAATTTTCATTATTAAATGGTTGCCCGCTCGACTTGGGCAACCATTTATTAGCACTTTTTCTGTTGATAGAAATTACCAACAGACATGAATTAACTTTAGGCAAATTAATCAATTGGCTTCAAATAAGGCTCAAATAAACCGGTTCATCTAAAAATGAAGGTAGTGTGGCGCATGAGTTTTGAACTTAAATTAATAAAATCGGAGTATCAAAACCAGATAGTAGCAATGATGAAGCAGTAGTTTATTAATTTAAATATCACTATGAATAATTTTCAATTTAAAAAAAGCTTCATCTTTTTTATTTGTAGCATATTTATGTTGGTCCATTTTACTTATGGACAAAAACCAATTGAAGAACAAAACGAAAAGAGTGTAAAAATTTGGATAGAAGCTGAAAATGGCGTTATAAATCCCCCCATGAAAATATGGGATGACAATACAGCATCTGCGGGTTCATATATTGAAGTAGAAAGTGGTAACGGAAGTGAAGAAACTGCACCGGTGAATGGACATGCAATATATAAATTTTCGGTTCCAGAAACTGGTTTGTATAAAATATGGGGCCGGGTAATTGCTTCAATGGACGATGAAGATGCATTTTGGATTAAAGTAGATAATGACGATTGGATTATGTGGAGAGATATTTCCATCTCTTGCCGGTGGCATTGGGATGAAGTACATGATAATTCTTTGAATAATAGCCCGGTAATATTTAAACTCGAAAAAGGGGAGCATACTTTAACTGTTGCTTATTTGCTAGATCAAACCCGTTTGGATAAAATTTTAATTACTAATGATATGGATTTTGTTCCTTCGACTGAAGGACCCGGAGTTGGTGCCCGGTTTACATTTAATCCGGAAAAAAGTATTTTGAAAAAAGATATACTTTTCGATGCAACAGAATCTTATAGCACAGAAGGGAAAATTATTCGCTACAGTTGGAATTTTAGTGATGGACACAAAAGCGACGAGAAAATATTTAATTATGCATTTGAAAAACCTGGAATTTATCATACTGAACTTATCGTTGAAGATGAACTCGGTTATACAGGTAAATCAAAACAAACAATAGAAGTATTTGCTGATGAGCCTGTTGTTCAACTGAAGGCAACTCCTGATCATATCAAAAGTGGAATGGAAGTAATATTTGATGCTTCTTGTTCTTTTCATCCTAATGGCAGAATAAAATCATATCAGTGGGATTTTGGAGATGGAAAAAAGGGGGATGGAAGAATTGTTAGGCACAAATATTATAATGAAGGCAAATATACAACCATATTGTCTGTTACTGACGAATCGGGGAAGGTTAAAACACAAAAGAAGTTAATAACCGTAATATCAGATAACCCAAAGAAAGTAATTTTTGAGACCGATATGTGCCTTGATGTAGATGATGCTGGGGCACTTGCAATGCTGCATGCACTTGCTGACAATGATGAAGCTGAAATTTTAGCAGTATGTTTCAACGAAGTTCATCCTTATGGTGCGTCTGCCATTGATGCAATAAATACCTGGTACGGTAGGGGAGATATTCCAATTGGAATATTCAAGGGTGAATTTGCAGATCCTGATTTTTCTCCATATCTGGAACCTGTTTCAGGTTTTCCCAATGACATTAGAACCAATGAAGTTCCGGACGCGATTGATGTGTACAAAAGGGTTCTAAAAAATCAGGCAGATAAATCGGTTACTATTATAAGTGTTGGTTTTTTGAATAATATCAGTAAACTATTGCGGGAAGAGCCTGAATTAGTTGCCGAAAAAGTTAAAGAATTGGTTGTTATGGGGGGTGTAAATAACGACGGATTTAACTTTTCCCGCCACAATCTTATAAAAGAAACAGAATATGTTTTAGAGAACTGGCCAACACCTATTGTTATAAGCCAACCTGGTAGCCATATTCTAACCGGCATACCTTTAATGGAAACTCCTATCGAGAATCCCGTCAGGGAAGCCTATTTCAAATTTTTCCATAATAGCTTCTGCGACCGTCCAAGTTGGGATCAGATCGCTGTATTATACGGCGTACGTGGTCTTTCCGATTATTTCGAAATGAAAGAAATTGGGTCGGGTCGACTTAGCAATGGGTATACTTTTTCGATGAAACCTGATTGGCGTACATATATTACAACTAAATTATCCAATTCATTTTACGAAGACCTTATTAATCAACTGATGATGCAGTTACCGAGAAACAAATAATCCATAAATATGAAGAAAATGAAAAATTCATTATTAATTTTTTTAACAGTTTTATTTATCGTTGTCAGTTTTGCAGGCAGTTGCACAAAAACCGATAACAGGATACCTGTAATTTTTGACACCGACGCAAATAATGAGCTTGACGATCAACACGCATTAGCTTATTTGCTTTTTAATGCCGATGTGTTTGATACAAAAGCTATAACCGTAAATGCCACAAGCAATGGAGGCGATATTGACGAACAATATGCCGAGGCCCTCCGTATTGTGAAATTATGCAAGGCCGACGGAAAAGTGCCTTTGTTAAAAGGCGCAAACAAAAGCTTTAATGAAATAGAAACTTCATTAAATAATGCAACGTTTGATGGAGCGCCGGCAGTTAATTTTATTATTGACGAAGCTTTAAAATACTCACCAGATAATAAGTTGGTGGTATTGGCCGTGGGAAAACTCACCAATGTCGCACTGGCTGTAAAAAAAGAACCCCGAATTACAGATAAAATCAGGTTGGTGTGGTTGGGTGCCAATTACCCCGAACCGGGAGAATACAACCTGGTTAACGATATCCCTTCGATGAACTTCCTTCTTGATACAAACATCGAATTTGAAATGGTTACTGTCCGGTATCACAAAGATTCAGGTACCGACCATGTCAAGGTATTCAAAAAAGATGTTCTTGACAGAGAAATAATGAAGGGTTTGGGGCCTAAAACAGATGTGCCTGTTATTGGAAGGCATGGAGGTGAATTTTACTGTTTCGGAGATTATTCGCATAGTTTGTTTGAACATTGCAAGTTTCATGGGGAAGAGCAATACCGTGCTTTATTTGATATGGCTGCCGTTGCGATTGTTAAAAATCCCGTGTGGGCAAAAACCACAGTTATTCCTGCTCCCATAATGATTGATAAAAAATGGGTGGAACGTCCCGAAAACGGAAGAAGGATTGTATTGTGGGAATATTTTGACAGAGATGCAATTATGAAGGACTTTATGGAAAGCTTAAGAAATTATAGTTTGGTAAAAAAATAATGTTAAAAAAATATTTATTATGAATACAAAAATGATAAAGTATATCCTGCCTGCTTTAATTGCTGGTGCAATGGCAATTTCATGTTCCAGACAAACTTCAGAAAAGGCACAGTTATCGGGCTCATCCACAGTTTCTATCGACAAATCCGTGCTTCTGGACAAAATCAAAGGCGGCTGGGCCGGCCAGGTAATTGGCTGTACCTATGGGGGGCCAACTGAATTTAAATGGAACGGCACTATGATTGGCGATCATGTTCCCATTCCGTGGGACGATACCCGCATGTTGTGGTATTATGAAAACGAACCGGGTTTATATGACGATGTATATATGGATTTGACCTTTGTGGATGTGTTTGAGAAGCATGGGCTGGTTGCACCCGATTCACTTCATGCCCTGGCCTTTGCAAATGCCGGATACCGGTTATGGCACGCCAACCAGGCGGCCCGCTATAACATACTGAACGGAATTATGCCCCCGGCTTCAGGACATTGGAAAAACAACCCTCATGCCGATGATATCGATTTTCAGATTGAGGCCGACTTCGCCGGATTAATGTCGCCGGGCATGGTTAACTCAGCAACTGATATAGGCTGGCGCATTGGCCATATCATGAATTACGGCGATGGGGTTTACGGAGGAATTTATGTGGCAGCCATGTATTCGCTGGCATTTATCTACGATGACATAGAATTTATCGTAAACGAAGCCCTGAAAACGATACCACCCGAAAGCGAATTTTACCAGTGTATTGCCGATGTCATTCAATGGCACAAACAATATCCCAACGACTGGAAAAGTGCCTGGTTTGAAGCGCAAAAGAAATGGACCTACGATAAAGGGTGTCCCGATGGGGTATTTGTTCCGTTTAATATCGATGCCAAAATAAATGCTGCATATATTGTAATTGGCTTGCTTTATGGAAATGGTGATTATGGCGCAACGATTGATATCAGTACCCGTTGTGGTTACGATTCTGACTGCAATCCGGCCAACGCAGCCGGAATTTTGGGAACGATGATCGGGTACAGTCAAATTCCGGATTACTGGAAACAGGGACTCGATAAAGTGGAGGATATAAATTTCAGCTATACGGAAATGTCGCTCAATAAAGTGTATGAAACCGGCTTCCGTCATGCTGTTGAAATGATTAAACGAAAGGGGGGAAAGGAAGAAGGCGATAAGATGATGATTCAATACCAGGTGCCTCAAACCGTCCCGCTTGAGATAGCCTTTGAAGGACTGTTCCCCACAGAAAGGAAAAGACTTAAAGGGCCGTTGTCACAAAAAAATCCTGAGATATCGTTTGAAATGAAAGGATGTGGTTTTGTAATAACCGGACAGGCTGCTAAAGAAGATCAGCTACCTGATACCACACTAGAAGTTGATGTTTTTGCAGACGGACAACTTCTTGAAACAGTCAAAATGCCCACAAATTGGAGGATTCGCCGACTAGACGTGGCCTGGAGTTGCGATTTGCCGGAAGGGGCACATACCATTACCCTGAAGGCACGTTATATTCCGGAAGGTTACCGGATTGAAACAAATGATGTGCTATTATATTCAACCATCAAACCAGAATCTCACATTCATTTCTAAATACTTACTGGTAGTAAAAACAAAAACATATGAGAAAAATATTAGTCGTCGGGAGTTCAAATACCGACTTGATAGCCAGGGTGAAAAACTTTCCCCAGGCGGGTGAAACCATAGAAGGAATTGCATACATGCAGGCCATGGGTGGCAAGGGGGCAAACCAGGCAGTTGCAGCTCACCGGTTAGGAGGAGAAGTAAGTTTTATCACCTGCCTTGGGAATGATGTCAATGGGAAAAATACACAACAATATTATCAGGATGAAGGACTGGATGTTTCCTCTTCACTCGTTGTCGAGGGCGTTGCATCGGGTACTGCAATGATTTGGGTTGATGAAAAAGGCGAGAACTGTATTGTGATTACTCCAGGAGCAAATAATAAGTTGACGCCTGAATATATTTTGAAAATCGAAGAAAATATTGCCAGCGCTGAAATTATTATGCTTCAGATGGAGGTTCCGTATGAAACCGTTCAAAACGTTTGTAATTTGGCCAAAAAGCACAGGAAGAAAGTCATTCTGAATGTTGCCCCTGCCCGAAAATTAGATGATGAAATATTAAAAAATGTTGACATCCTGATAGTAAATGAACTTGAAGCAGAAACCATTTCGGGGAAAAAAATAGCAACTGTTGGAAAGGAAGCTGTGATTGCAAAACTAATTAAAATGGGAGCATCAACAGTTATCCTTACGCTTGGGAGAGAAGGATGTTTACTAAAAAACGAGCAAATAGAAATTAGAAAAGAAGCTTTTGTGGTTGATGCTCTTGACACAACTGCCGCAGGCGATACTTTTTGTGGTGCCCTGGCAGCCCGCCTTAGCAAAGGAGAGAATTGGGATGATGTACTAACATTTGCATCAGCAGCATCAGCTATTTGTGTCACACGCATGGGAGCACAACCATCTGTGCCAACTGAAAAAGAAGTACTCGTTTTTTTAAAGGAAAATGAAGTTAATCTTAATCATTGAATCTACTAAAACAATATTAATCAACTAAAACCAACCATTATGTTTATCGTAAATAGTTACTCGTTGGCCGTTTTGTTTCTCTTCATTACCATGTTATGTTGGGGATCATGGGCAAATACCCAGAAACTTGCCACTAAACAGTGGCCCTTCCAGCTTTTCTATTGGGATTATGCGATCGGTGTTATACTTGTTTCATTAATCCTGGCTTTTACTGCCGGAAGTATTGGCACAAACGGAAGAAGCTTCATTCAAGACCTCTCACAGGCTGAAATCTCCTCGCTGGGATCGGCTTTTCTCGGAGGTATTGTTTTTAATATTGCCAATTTGCTCCTGGTTGCAGCAATTGCTATTGCTGGAATGGCAGTGGCATTTCCAATCGGAATCGGACTGGCACTTGCACTGGGAGTTATAGTAAACTACATTGCCTCACCCCTGGGTAATCCGATGATTCTTTTTACAGGAGTCATATTTGTGGTAATTGCAATATTGCTTGACGCCAAGGCTTATCGGAAGCTGCCCTTATCAAAAGATTCGCCAACCAAAGGTATTGTGATATCTCTGCTTGCGGGAGTACTTATGGGCTTTTTCTACAGGTTCGTGGCAGCCTCCATGGTGACTGACTTTGTCAATCCCGAAGCTGGCAAGCTTACTCCCTACACCGCTTCGGTGATTTTTTCCCTTGGATTGCTTGTGTCCAATTTCCTATGGAACTCGATCTTCATGTATAAGCCGCTAACAGGGGAAAAAGTTACCTATCGCGATTATCTTAAAAGGGGCGACACACGGCTTCATCTTATCGGTATCCTTGGAGGGGCCATATGGAGTTTAGGGTTTACAGTTAACATAATTGCCGCTGAACAAGCCGGTTTTGCAATTTCTTATGGCCTTGGACAGGGAGCCACCTTGGTGGCCGCATTCTGGGGAGTTTTTATCTGGAAGGAGTTCAAGGGAGCCAAAGGGGTCAATGGGCTGCTCACCGCGATGTTCCTGTTTTTTATTGTGGGTCTGGGACTGATAATTGCTGCAAGACTTTATTGATGGGTATATCCATAATTGACCGGGCCTTGGGATAATTACAGAGCTTTCCGGCGCAGGTATCGAAACGATTGAAATTTTTAACAGTTAATAATTAAAATTTAAGAATAATGAAAACATGTAATTTGAAGTATTCTAAAGTTATGATTGCAGAAAGAATTATACCAATTTTTATCCTTTTGCTATTCTTTTCTTCATGTACTGCAAAAAAAACCCAGGAGCTTCAGGACGCAGGCTTCAAACATCATGTTATTTTTGATACAGATGCAAACAATGAGATTGACGATCAGCATGCCCTGGCCTATCTCCTTTTCAACGGCGACGTTTTCGCTGTTGAAGGGGTCACTGTCAATGCAACAGCCGGCCCCGGGCATGGAATTAGCGGTCATATAGATGGACAGTATGATGAAGCAAAAAGAATTATGCAGCTTTGCACTGTATTTGAAGATATTCCGCTATATAAAGGCGCAAACGGTTCATTCGAGGAAATAAAAGACCATATCCATGAAACGGAATTTGACGGGCATGAGGCGGTCAACTTCATAATTGAAGAGGCATTGAAGTATCGGGGACAGGAACTGATACTGCTGCCCGTGGGCAAACTTACCAACATAGCGTTGGCACTTTTGAAGGAACCTGCAATTGCAGAGACTGTAAGGATAGTATGGCTTGGGTCTAACTATCCAAAACCGGGAGAGCATAACCAAAATTATGATATCCCTGCGATGAACTATATTCTTGATGTGGATGTTCCATTTGAAATGGTGACGGTTCGCTATGGCGAACCATCCGGCACAAGTGCGGTGAGAGTTACACAGGCACAAATCCTGCATAGAATGCCCGGCAAGGGTCCAAGGATATCAGAGCCCATTGCAGGCCGGCATGGGGGACAATTCGACAACTGGGGTGATTATTCGGTAAACCTGTTCGAGCAGTATAGAATGAGTGGTAATCCTCCCGGCAGGCCACTTTTTGACCAGGCTGCCGTGGCAATAATCAAGAACCCAGATTGGGCGAAAAGTTATGAGCATCCTGCTCCCATCTTTCGATTGGAAGGCCGCCAATCCACATCTGCACGCGCAACAAATGGCGAATGGGTTGAACGACCCGATAATCCACGTACGATTACAATCTGGGAATGGTTCGACACTGATGCCATCATAAACGATTTCTTCGTCACAATGGAGAACTATGTAATTGCGGAAAGGCCTTGAAATGAGAACAAATAATTATCTATTCTTATTTCTGCTATTTTTAACAAATAGCGTTTTTGCGAGTTTAGAAACAAGAAGCACTGAACCTCCGGTAAACGTCATTTTTGAAACCGATATGTGTTTAGATGTGGATGATGTTGGCGCTCTGGCTGTGCTGCATGGATTGCAAAATGAAGGTAAAGTGAACCTTCTGGCCGTTTGCTTTAATGAAGTACATCCCTTCGGTGCGGCCGCAATTGATGCCATTAACACCTGGTACGGCCGCGGCGACATCCCCGTCGGTGTTTATAAAGACACCCTTTTTAAGCCGGATAATTCCTGGTATTTGGAGGGGGTTGCAAAGTTTCCGCACGATCTTGATAACGAACGGGCCGCCAGTGCTCTGGATACGTATCGACAGGTTCTCGCAGAGCAACCGGACCGTTCGGTGATCATCATCAGCGTTGGTTTTCTCAATAACTTGTATGACCTGCTAAAAGATCCAGAGGGTTATGCCCTGGTAGAAAAGAAAGTCCAACTGTTGATTGCAATGGGTGGTCTGAATAATGACGGTTTTAACTTTTCCCGGCATGGCCTTGTGGATCAGACTCAATATGTCATTGAAAACTGGCCGGGGACTTTGGTTACCACCCAAGTGGGTGGAAGCATGATTACAGGCCAAACACTGACCGCCATCACACCGGTAAGCAATCCCGTGAGAAGGGCATATGAATTACGCCAAGGACCCAATACTGGCCGATCGAGCTGGGACCAGGTGTCCGTGCTTTATGCTGTATATGGAACTCAGTGGTTCAATGAAACATGGGAAGGTGGCGGCCGTCTGAGAAATGGATATACCTGGAGGTTTAAGAAAGGTTACAGAGGATATGCAGCGCCCAAAGATGATAACCAGGTTAAAGATGAAATCGAACGACTGATGACTCTACCCCCTCACCCTGCTCCTGATATCAAATATGGAAGTAGTTTTACCGACCCCCGCGACGGCAATGTTTACCAAACCGTTACCATCGGAGACCAAGTATGGATGGCAGAAAACTTAAGGTATTTGCCAAGTGTAGTAGGACCAGGAAGAGGTTCGCGAACAGCTTCTTACTATTATGTGTATGACTATGATGGAACAGACGTAAATGCAGCCAAAGCAACCGAAAATTATGCTACTTACGGCGTATTATATAATTGGACAGCGGCTTTAAGTGCTTGCCCAACAGGTTGGCGTATACCAAGTGATGCCGAATGGACACAATTAACTGATTACTTGGGAGATGATGCTGGTGGTAAATTAAAAGCAACCGGAACTATCGAAGCAGAAACAGGTTTATGGCATTCTCCCAACACCGGAGCAACCAACGAAACAGGCTTTACAGCCCTTCCGGGAGGCTACCGTGGCAGCATTGATACATTCCACTACATTGGCAGCAGCGGTGCCTGGTGGAATGCTACCGAGAGCAGTACCGCATTTGGCTTTCTCCGGTACATGTACAACATTTACAGCAGTGTCTACAGTTACGGTGACTATAAGGAGTTAGGGTTTTCTGTCCGTTGCGTAAGGGATTAAGACACTTTGACTATTTGACACATTGATTATTTAGGGCAAAGGGCGTTTTTATCTGGAAAGAATTTAGCGGCTTCACAAAAAGCACCAACTCCTTACTTGTCGTAATGTTTATAAAACAAAATGAAAAATATAAAAATTAACTTAAAAGGAGTAACAATAAACATGAAAAACTCAGTCAATTTTGTACTTATTATTGGATTAGTTTTTCTTTTGTTTTCATGTCAATCTGCTAAAAATGAATTGGTAGTCAGTAGATTAGAATACAAAGATCGTTTGAAAGGATTTTGGTTGGGTGCATGTATTGGCAACTGGACCGGCTTACCAACAGAAAACAAGCGTACTGATTTTCCATTTTTTACAGACTCAGATTTTGGGCCGGGAAAATTTTACTATGTTCTGGATCAAAATCCCTGGGGAGCTGATGATGATACTGATATTGAATATGTATATCAACATGCAATCGAAAAATTTAATAATTACAAACTCACCGGCGAAGAAATTAGTTCAGTTTGGCGAGATCACATAGGATTGCCATTACTCTGGGTTTCTAATTTGGCTGCACTTGGTCAAATGCAAAATGGAGCAATCCCTCCTGCAACCTCTTTACCCGAAAACAATCCAATGTGGGATATGATCGACGCACAACTTACCACTGAAATTTTTGGAGCACTCGCACCCGGACGTCCTGATGTGGCTTTAGATATTGCTCATCTACCCATTCGAACTACCGCTTATCTCCATTCAGAATGGGCTGCTGAATTTTATATCATCATGCATTCATTGGCAGTTGTGGTTGATAAATCTTGGTCACGTAAAGAACAACTTTTCTGGATGGCAGAAAAAGCCCGATTACGCGTGCCTCAATGGTCATATATTGCAGACATGTACGATTTTGTGAAAGCCGAGTACGATGCAAATCCGGATAAGGATAACTGGGAAGTTACACGCGACAAAGTCGCCCAACGCTATCAACACTCGGTAACTGCCGGATATCATTACAAATACCCCTGGGATGCCGGAATCAATTTTGCAGCGTCTATGGTCAGCCTGTTTTATGGTGAAGGTGACTATAAAAAGACGATACGTATTGCTTGCATGTGCGGATGGGATTCAGATAATCCGGCAGCAACCTGGGGTGGTTTATTAGGGCTACTTTATGGTTACCAGGGTCTTCAAAAACACTTTAATAAAACTGACTTTTCTGATGATTATAACATAGAACGTACCCGTTTTAATATGCCTATTCCTCTAGATAATTTTACGGATATGGCTGAGCGGGGAATCAAAATAATTGATGCAATTGTAATAAACGAAATGGGCGGGTCAATTGAGGGAGATAATTGGATAATTCCTGGAATAAGCACAGATAAGGTCGCGAAATATATTGAGACAGCCGATGTGCCGGAAACAATTGTTCCATGGGTAATTATTGAAGATAATGATCCTCGTTGGAAATATCAAGGTTTTAAAACGGAAAGAAGGCAATGGAATGCATCTGGTGGAACACTTACGTTTGGTTACCAGAACTGTAGGGCTGAAATAACGTTTGAAGGGAAAGCTGTTCAATACTATGCCTTCAGAAGCCCAAAGGGAGGTCGTGTTAAAATTACCCTTGATGGAATTTCTTATGGGGAATTTAGTTTGGAAAACCATTCCAGTATTCATGGGCAACACTATATCAAAATATTTGAAAAGCTGGATTTAAGTCCAGGCCCTCATACACTCATAATTCAAGGAGACGAAAACAACACAGAAAAAACAATTGATATGCTTCATATCATAAAATAGAATGAAAAATACAAAGTCTGTATCCTGTGTGAATAAATCAATTTAATTTAAACTTAAAAATTTATATATCATGAAAAAGAAAACTATTTTTTACCTGCTTTTAATAAGTGTTATGCTGGGATTTTCAAATTGTGACTCAGGAGCCCAGACGAAGAGAGTACCGGTAATTGCCCAGAATAAACAGCCGAAAAAGATAATCTACGAGACAAATATGTGTGTTTCTGCAGATGATGTTGGTGCTCTTGCCATGATTCACGGCTTGCAGAACAGAGGTGAGGCTGAACTTCTGGCAGTATGTTTAAACGCAACTGGCGATCCTGACGGCGTAGCTGCTATCGATGCCATCAACACATGGTATGGTAGGGGCGACATTCCCGTGGGTATCTGGAAAGGTCCATTTCCGGAGGAAAATTCTAAATATTTTCATGCCCTGACCAGTTTTCCTCACGACCTGGATAGTAAAAGTGCGCCAAGCGCACTGGAGGTTTATCGGGAAGTTCTGGCAAAACAACCGGATCATTCTGTGACGATCATCAGCACCGGCTTTCTCCAGAACCTGGATGAACTGTTGAGAAGCGAGCCGGACCTGGTCGCATCAAAGGTGATAGAACTGGTGCTCATGGGTGAACACCAGAATGATTATTTGCATTTCAATGCGCACAATACGGCAAAAGCAGCAAAGAATGTAATCGAAAACTGGCCAACCCCGCTTGTATTTCATCATCTGGGTACTAGGGTTATGACAGGTTCCGTACTTAAGGACACGCCTGAAGGGAACCCCGTGCGGATGGCCTACTACCTGCAACACGGTTCCAAGTTCGTTGATTTCCCAAGCTATGATCAGATAACCGTCCTGTATGGTGTGAGGGGAGCCGCAGGTTATTTCAAACAAAACACCACCGGTATGGGAATGTTAAGAATCGGATATAAATGGGATCTGGAAAAAAGGGGTGATTCCTGGTTGGAGTTTCTTTTACCGGAAGCAGCTTATGCGGCGATTATTAATGATTTGATGCTGGAAGGTCCTGTAAGATAGAAGAGAAGGGAATTCGAAAAATTTGAGTATTAACAATAAGATTTAATAATGCCATTCTCTATGCTAAGAATTAAACTTAAAAATTTATATATCATGAAAAAGAAAAGTATTTTTTACCTGCTTTTAATAAGTGTTATGCTGGGATTTTCAAATTATGACTCAGAAGCCCAGACGAAGAGATTACCAGTAATTTATGACACCGATATGTGTTTAGATGTGGATGATGTTGGTGCTCTGGCTGTGCTGCATGGATTGCAAAATGAGGGTAAGGTAAATCTTTTAGGCGTAATGTTTAATGAAGTGCATCCGTTAGGGGCATCTGCAATCGATGCTATTAATACCTGGTACAATCGCGGTAACATTCCCATTGGTATTTACATGAATTACGATAATGCTTTTAAAGATCCGGACCCATCTGATTACTTTAGCCACGAGCGTTCCTTTGATCTTGATAATATGCCGCATGATCCGTTTGATAATATTGTAGGCTGTGCGATAGCTGTATATAAACATATTCTGAAAAAGCAGGCTGACAACTCAGTTGTTATTATAAGCGTCGGTTTTCTCAATAACTTGTATGACCTGTTAAAAGATCCAGAAGGTTTGGCTCTTGTAAAGAGAAAAGTGAAATTGTTAGCAGTAATGGGAGGTTTGAATAACGACGGTTTTAACTTCTCACGCCATGGTCTTGTGGACCAGACTCAATATGTGATTGAAAACTGGCCGGGTACTTTGGTTACTACTGATGTGGGTGGAAGGATGATTACGGGCGAAACACTTACAGCCACCACACCGGTAAACAATCCGGTCAGAAGGGCATACGAATTGGAATGGAAACAGGGGCCCGATATAGGCCGCTCCAGCTGGGATCAGGTAACCGTGCTTTATGCTGTATATGGAAATCAGTGGTTCAATGAAACATGGGAAGGTGGCGGCCGTCTGAGAAATGGATATACCTGGAAGTTTAAGGAAGGTTACAGGGGATATGCAGCGCCTAAAGATGATAGCCAGGTTAAAAATGAAATAGAACGGCTGATGACACTGCCTCCCCTGAGTCCGAGAAAGGCACGAAGAAATTTGTGAGCAAAATCAGGGTTTATACTAATTCTGATACAAAGAAAACAAACCATTGCTTGTTCTAGCAACATTTGTAGCTCCAAAGGTAGATCAGGCAAAAACCATACATGTTGTATTACAAGTTACTGATGACGGTAAACCGGCATTGACCCGATATCAAAGGGTAATTGTTGAAGTTTTACCTTAAGTAATTAAAGTAGAATGCAATGAACAATGCATTCTACTTTAATTACTTATAAAAAGAGAAATTTATGAACTTTAAAAATTTTTTCTTCCTGCTCATGGGTGTCGTTTTTTTATCAGGAATGACCGGTTTAAATGCACAGAACAAGTCAGAAAAACCCAGAGTAATTGTAATGACCGATGGAGAAATTGATGATCGCAGTTCCTTTATACGGTTTTTACTGTATACCTGTGACGTTGAAGTATGTGCTATCATTCAAACAAATTCAATATTCCAGAGGGATGGATGGAGTTCGGATTTTTGATTGAAGAACAACTTGATGCCTACGAGAAGGTATATTCAAATTTAAGAGTTCACAATGCTTCCTATCCGACTGCGGATTATTTACGGAGTGTATTATATGTTGGCGATGAAGACCACGACCACCTGAGAGGGCTGATAAAAAAGAGATGGGAATTAAAGCCGGGTGCAAAAACAACCTTTACACCCGAGAACTGGAAAGACACGCCGGGTTCGGATAAAATTGTTGAAGTATTGCTTGAAAAAAATCCCGCTCCTGTTCATATTCAGGCCTGGGGAGGTGGCAATACGGCTGCCCGTGCTTTCTACAAATTGAAAACAGAATATCCGGGTGACTATCAAAGAGCGGTTTCAAAAGTTGTAATGTATAATATCTGGTATCAGGATGGAGCCGGTAATTACATTGAACAAAATCACCCTGAAGTTACCATGTTGTATTGTGGTGAAAAGAAATGCTATTAAAAGGGCAATGGTTTTTTTCATGGAGTTTGGTTTTGCAGGTGAATGGAGGTTCCCTTTGATTTCGTCTAATATGTCCATTTTAATTTTTTTCGGGTAATTGACTTAGATGTAAATCAAGGTCGTAAAAACTGAACCTAAATAAATATTAGCCTATCTCAAAGAAGGTCAGTATTGGATGTTTCGAATCGTTAAATAATGTTAATTCGCCGATAAAAATAAAAAATAAATTGAATTAAAGAATAAAATATTTATATAGATTAAAAAAATTGAAAGAAAAATTTAGGAAGCACCCTGTTTTGTTTAGGAAAGCAATAAAATTTTGTAGTAATGAAGATATTTTTTGAAAAATACTTTGATGATTTTTTTCTTTTAAAAATCCAGATCTCTTTAGAGGGGCAGGGGGTAAGGCAAATCAGAATGATTCTAACTCCACGCAAAATTGCAGGGTCCCAAACCGTTTATCGCCTGTAAATCAGGCAAATAAACGATTTGGGTGCAATTTTTCGTGATCAATACTCTAATAAATAGGGGGAGCGCCGAGCCGGAAGCGTGCAATTACACAGATCAAAAAAGTGAAATATGAGCAGGGCGGCCTCAAGTTATTAAGCGGAGCGTAATAACCTTTCAATAAATGCAGGCCTGCTCAATATGTGTGTTTTCCTTGAGCCTCAAGTTTGACTGCTCTCAGCAATCCTCGCATTCAGCTTCTTCAGCTGAGTGCGAGGTTTGCGTTGTCTTCGCCCAAAACGGTCTGCGCAGGCGAAGGCGGACCCTGCTCCTGGAGCTTAATGCTTTGTGGGGTCTCAAATGGTTTCCGAAGCGCGAGTAACAGGACTTTCGTTAAGAGCCGCAAGGAAGTTATTTGAGACAAAGCCCCGTGGGCTGGAAAAAAAGCTTTAAGCGGAAGAAGAGCAGGATGTCAAGCGGTAGCCGGAGCAGTTCGTTTTGGTTTTCTGAAGAGTATTTAACTGATTAACAATGACCATTAAACACTACTACATTTGCCTACGGCTGCCTACGGTTGTTATGTGTCTGATAAACAGTTGTTTGTGGTTTGAGTGTTGTAGTTAAATATTGTTTTTTCTTACTTTTTGTAGAATAAATAAGAAGATATTGTAGGCAAGCGTAGGGAGCCGTAGATATATGTTTTGGAAATAATTAAACTCTAATCATTTGATTATTAATGTGTTTTTGTCTGTAGGCAAACGTAGGCAAACGTAGGCGGCAATTTTTCTGATAAACTACTCTTCTTCGTTTTCTGTAAAATCAGTTAATCCATATGCTTCATGTAGTTTTAAAAAATCAAACACCATTGCATTTGTCACAAAAGATTTTTCACCAAGGGGATCCTTTGCAAAGCGCATTTTTCGTTTATTACCATAATATTCAGGTGAGTTCTCTAAGTAATATTTCAATGTGCTTTTTTTTAAGGTCTCCTCTTTAGTGATATTACCATGTTTGAGATATTTTTCAAATGCCCGGGTATGGTCAAGATAAAACAGATTTCTTAGCACTCCTTCAAAATTTAAATTGGTTTTTTCCAACTCCTCCTTGTCTTTAAACTCAATTCTGAAGTCAACATTATTGTTAATTTCTCCCTCACGAATTAAATATTTAATCGTACTCCAGAAATTCGCAACACCATTATCTTTTTTTATAGCGTCATTTTGTCTTTGAATTAACTCGACTGCCTTTTTGCTGAGGCCTTCTAATTCAATGGGGTAATTTAATTTTTCAGAAATGGTACTGTATGCTGCAATAATAATGATCCAATTCTTAAAAATTCTATCTTCAATGCTTCTGTCACTAAGCAATGAATTAAAATTTTCAGAAATTATATTATAGTTGTCCATAAAATTTTCCTCAAAAAAGGTTCTAAGTTTTAATAATTCATGTGTAAGATGGGTAAAACCTTTTGACCCAATTTCTTTTAAATCATTAAATTCCTTTTTTTGTTGGTCGGTAAATTCTGATTTAAAAAAGGTAAGAAAAATAAGGCGGCTAAATAAAGCAGGATCAGTGGTTGGCATTTCCTGGCCAGTAAGTATAAGCCCTGAATCAACTGCTGAAGTTTCCTTTTTTTTGTCTTTGTCCATGTTCATCCTTGTTCGCCCCATCAAATCCCATACTCCCTTGAGGAATTCAATTTTTTCAAACTCGAGGTTGTTTTTATATTCATCTATATGGGAAATAGTGTTGGACCCCAAAGCAAGATGGTCAGCAAGTGAGGGTTTTGAAGCACTATTAATATTGATTCCTTTTGACTGCTTTCCAAAAAACTGAAGAATAATCCATGCTAACTCTGTTTTCCCCGTTCCCTTCGGTCCAAAAATATTTAATATTGGAAAGAATCCTAATCTGGAGGCAATGTAATCCTTAAAAATGGTGGCTATTAAAAAGCAAAAGGCAAAATGGCTGTTTTCCCCAAAAACACGGTGTGTTTTTTCAATAAGTTCAGGAAAGTTGGTTTTAGCTTCCCGGTGAACATACTCTTTTTCAGTGTGGAACAATCCTGGGTCTGAATCATTAACCTTCGAAAAGGCGGGTAAATAATAATTTTTGTCATTTAATTGAACTATACCAAAAGAATTTACAGGTATAAATTCTTTTCCAGAGAAAATACCATTGCTCCAGGCCCAAAATCCTTTTTTCTGCCAGCCAAGCTGTTTAATTTCTATGCAAGTTTGGGTAAGTAAATAAATATACCGCTTAAACTTAAGCAAATGAGCTTCCCCTACTTCCCAGAGAAAATTTCCCAAGCTTTCTACCTTTAAACGAAATGATTGCACATTAGCCAAATCCCTTTGGGAAAGTTCAATTATTCTTTCCACGTTATATTCATTTACTATTCTGAAAAGGCGCCTTGCCTCATTGGGATTCGTTGATTCAACATGGAACAGAGGTGTTAGGGTGAAATTTGCCCCTCTAATTATTCCATTATTTGTCCTGAAAAACAGTTGATTCTTTTCTTCATAAAACCCATATTTCGTAAAGTGATTTAAATCCACACTTTTTGGAATTATATCAGAACCTTCTTTTCCCACCTTTCTTTCATTGTAACCAAACTCTGACATAGCCTTAATTAATGCACTCTTTGGCTTTAAAACTGTCCCTAAAGCATCAATGTACATGCTTTGAGCTTCCTGCGGATAGCTGGATAAAAGTGAAGCAGTTTTTTTTATTATTTTTTGTTTTTCTATAGGGTTCTGTTTTATTGCACCTTCAGACAGGTAGAAGATGTAATCTTTTTTTTGGTTCTCTATGTATTTATTAAAGCGTTCAACATTATAGTCTTTGAAAAACGAATCCGGATCAGCCCCCTCTTCACCGTCTAAAAAAAGGACATTGACAAATATTCCGGCCGCAATCAATTTTTCTGCGTTACGTTGTAAAGAATTATTGCCAGCCTCATCCTTGTCTGGAATGATTAATATGTCGCACATTAAATTTTTTAAAATCTTTACTTGGTACTCAGTAAGACTGGTCCCCAACGGAGAAACAACATTGAATATTCCAATCTCATGTAATCTTAACACATCAGGCGCTCCTTCAACTAAAATGGCCTGTTTTTTCTGATGTATTTCCCGAAATGCTTTATCCAGTCCAAATAGGATATTTCCCTTTGAATAAATGTCGGTTTCTCTTGTGTTTAAGTACTTTTGTTTTTCATCAGGTTGGTTAAAATTTCTACCCGTAAATCCAACAATTTCTCCATGTTGATTGCTAATAGGGATCATTATCCTGTTGCGAAAAAAATCAAAAGTTTTTCCATTTTTTTCTGAAGCCAGTCCTGCATCCACAATGTCACCAGAGTCAACCTCTCTTTTATTAAAATGATTCAAAAGTCCCTGCCAATCCTCCAGTGCCAAACCAATTCCCCATTCTTTAATTGTTTCTTCTTTCCATCGGTTCAGAGCGTATTCCCTGGCTAGCTTACACTTATCAGAGTTAAGGGCATTCTGAAAAAATTTTGCTGCAAGAGCGTGCAACTCTTTTTGTTTTCTTTTTTTAGGATTTTCCTTTGGAATCACAATTTTTGAAATATCGATATTGTTATCCAAAGCAATTTTCTTACATGCTTCAGAAAAACCAATTTTTTCAAAGTTCATTACAAAGCCTATTCCATCCCCTCCCTCGCCGCATCCAAAACATTTAAAATTGTTTTTTTTGGGGAATATTATAAGAGAGGGGGTCTTCTCACTATGGAAAGGACAAAGTGCTTTTAAGTTAATACTTCCGTTTGTTGCGATTGATATTCGCTTACTGATTATTTTGTCAATTGGCAGGCCCCTGATTTGGTCTAATATTTCATCGGTAAATTTCTCCATTGAAAGAAAATTTTAGTTTAAGGTTCTTTTGCGGGAATTTGTTGTTTTTGGGAAAAATCATGCGCCTTCCTCAAAAAACGATAAGCTTATTTAGAAATCAAATGTTAGCGAATTTTGCCCTGGCGTATTAACTCCTCCACTGCCTGTCTGTCAATCCGAAGCATTCTTCCAGCCCGGTAGCTGGAACCCGGGGGCAGCATTTTTTCGACCTTTGCCGCATAACCTTGTGAAGACTGCAGGTAGCGAGCTAAGTCCTTTAGGCCATTAAAATATGTCTTAGGTTCTGGAGGCGTAATCAGCTTGTTGATTTTTTGATCAACTACCTCAACAATGACTTTTTTCAACTCCGAAACTTTAAGAGTCACAAGCATTACATCTTCTTCTTTCATGGGGTTTATTTTTGGGTTTCAATTTCTTTTATGGTTGCCTTTCGGGAGGATAGTAACAGTTCCTTGATTTCATCCAGGTCAAAAATTAACTTTCTGCCAACTTTATAATAAGGAACCTTTCTTTCTCTTACCAGTTGATACATATGTGATCGACTAATTTGCAGAATGTTGCAGGCCTCACCTATATTTCCGATTCGTTTTAAATCCGTTTGATCCATTTGTTTCATTTTGTTTTGTCAAAGTACCGGCAATCCTTAATTTTAAAAAAGGACAAGAATTGTGATTCTGGGCGTTTTAAAGGATTTGCCTGAAAAAACGCTTGCGAGTAAACGGCTGACAAACAGTTTGTTGGAACGGTTATTTTGGTTTTTAAAAAAATTCCAGAAAATAAATTTGAAGGAAAGTTTCTTTAAAAAATGGAAAATCCCAGGAACGACGGGCTATACAGAGGGTGAGAAAAAAATGGACACAACCGTAACGAGTTGTTTACCCATAGCAAAACATCGTTTTCCTTATTTTAAACCTAAAAAACAATAAATCAACTGATTACTTAAGTATAGCCCGAAGACTGCTCTCTGGAAAGAAATTGCCACTTTGCATATAAATAAAAATCCCAACCTTTTGGCTGGGACCTAAATCATTAAGTTCATTTTCTATTGGCTTGAATGCCTGCTCCGACAAGCTAAAATTTTTATTTCATTTCAGCCTCTTTGACGTTTTTTTAACAAACGGATCGAGTTCCAGGTTTTCCATCCAACGTTTTTTCTCCTCAAAGGAAACTTTTAAATATGAGGACTTAACACCAGAATGTGAATGCCCCATCAATTCATCTACTACATGGGCAGGTATTTGTTTTTCCAGGGCCAGGGTGTTGAAAGTTTTCCTTGCATCATGAAAAGAAATCCATTTGTGTTTTTTCTTAGTAACTGCTTTTTGCTCACTGCCATGTCTTTCAACAGTTGTAATTTCCTGATCAAAATCTAAGTCTTCACAAATTTCCTTTATGATTTTGTTTGCGTCTGCATTTGAAAGGCGTGGCAAGGGTCTGTAGGTGTCTTTATATTTTATTAATATGGCTTCCATGGTCTTGTTAATAGGTACCTCAACAAGTTTTCCTGTTTTCTCAGCAATATATGTGAGCCTCCCCTTATTTAAATTCTGATGTTTAAGATTTAATAAATCACTGAACCGCACTCCTCCTGAAATACATGAAAAGAGAAACAAATCCCTGCATTTGTCCATTACCTGACCTTTGGGTTCGGGTGGTTGTTTCCATAAAAACAATTGATTTAATTCCTTCCAGCTAAGAGCAATAACTAAAGGCTCCGGAATTTTAAGCTTCGACCTATAAATCAAGGCCTTGGCGTTTACCGGAAGTCCATCTTGGGTTGCCCAATTCAGAAACTGTTTTATAACCTTTAAGTTTTTGGCAACGGTAATGTTTGCTTGACCTTCTTTTAACAGGTAATGCTTAAAGTGATCAAACCATTGTGCGTCAATCTGCTGAATTTTGCAATCAGGCTGAAATGTTTTTACGTGATTAAATACGATACGGATGCGCCGTTTTGTGCTTTCTTTCATTGTTGAGCTTTCCAGGTATCGCTCAAAATGATCGAAAATCGTCTCGTTAACTATTACTGCCTTTTCTCTTTGTTGCTCATTGTTTAGCAAATAATACTGGTCACGCAATTTTGCTGGTGTTAGATCTGATTCCTCCATAATACCCAAAGAAACAAATGATGACAATTGCTGATATGCTTTTACGGCCTTGGATTTCAATCCAGCAAGCTCATCTTTTAGTTCTTGACTAACGTTATCAGTCCCCCAAGCATCAAGACTTACTTTAAGTGGTGTGTAAATTTTTAAACGCTCCCCTTTGAAAGTTAAACTAATTATTATTTGGGCGGGTTCAACAAACACCCCTTTCCTTCTCCTTTTCTCAGGATAGGTTTTAATTGAGAATTTTTCTTTTTCCATCTTTAAAAAGTTCCACACATTTTTCCACACAAAAATATAACATTTTAAACAAGTTTCAACCAGTTTATATCAATTAATTTTATTTTTAAATTACTGAAAAACAGTTAAATAAACTTATAGCGCACTTTCTAATCTGTTGTAAGAACAATATAGGTGAGTCCCTCCGGAGTCACCCAAAAAATTTAAAGCCGCTGTAAACGAATGGTTTATGGCGGTTTTTTTACTCAACACCCCTCGACTCCGCTCAGGGTGACGATATTGCGGAGTAATTAACAAACCCAATTTGAGAAACGGGCTTAGCCATTCATAATCTACAAACTTTTTACTGCTTAATTAGTTTGTAAACGTACCCTTCAATTTTTATCAGATACAATCCTTTGGCGTAATTGCTTAAGTCAATATCGGTTTGTGTTTGGTTTAAAATGCCCTGAGCTATTACTTTACCGATATTATCTGTTATGCTATAGTTTTTGCCCAATTGCGCTGTAACTATGGTAAACCTGCCTGTGCTGGGGTTGGGGTATACCCTTATGCTGCTGGCTGTGGGTTCATTTATACCTACAGTGTTTACTGCTGTACAAGTTGAGGTGGCAGTGCATCCATCACTGGTAATTTCAACTGCGTAATTGCCATTTGCCGCAGGGGTGAATGTTTGGTTGGTTTCTCCATCTATTGGTGCATTCCCATTATCGCAATCCAGCCATTGGTAAGTGGCTCCGGCTTCATCTGCAGTAAGGGTGATGCCTGTTACGGTTACTGTGTTTGCGGGGGTAGTATTGATGGTTATATCAAAACTGTTTTCATCTGTACATTCCCCATCTTCTATATATACATACAGGGTTTGGGAGCTTGTAATCGTCTCCCCTGTGCTTAGCATGGTGCCTCCGCCGTTGGTTTCGGTATAGTAGTTACCTACGGTTAAACCAGGCAGGGTATAACTATCGCAGGCACTTACATTATCTGGGGCGTCGGCCATGGGGCAAATATCATATTTAAAGATGGTTCCCAGGTCATTTGCACCGCCATTTCGTGTCATTCCATAAAGAAAGGTGCCCTCAAGAATAAGGGAGCCAAAAGGAGAACCTCCGATTGTTGCGCCTGCAGTTTGATCAAAGTCGAACAGTTTTATGTATCCTGTTCCGTCAGGGAGTATCTTAAAAATGGTTCCTGACGCGTTATCACCGCCATCCGTTGTCATCCCATAAAGAAAAGTGCCGTCAGAAATAAGGAAGCCAGAAGGATACCTTCCGTTTGTTATGTAATCAAAATCCAACAGTTTTGTGTATCCTGTTCCATCGGGCATTATTTTAAAGACGGTTCCCATGCTGTTTGCCCCGCCTTCCGATGTCATCCCATAAAGAAAAGTGCCATCAGAAATAAGGGAGCCTGAAGGCCTTACACCGTTTGAGCCATCAAAGTCCAACAGTTTTGTATATCCAGTTCCATCGGGAAGTATTTTAAAGACGGTTCCCAGGTTGTTTGCACCGCCAAGTCTTGTCATACCATAAAGAAAGGTGCCATCAGAGATAAGGTCGCCATTAGGCTGCCTCCCATTCGTTGCGCCTGCAAAATCCAATAGATTTGTATAATCTGTTCCATCATGCCTGATTTTAAAGATGGTTCCCATGCCGTTCGCCCCGCCTTGATGTGTCATACCATAGAGAAAGGTACCGACAGAAATAAGAGAGCCTTGAGGATAACTGCCGAAAGTTGCACTTTCAAAGTCCAGCAGTTTTGCAAAACCAGTCCCATCAGGTAGTATTTTAAATAAGGTTCCCTGGTTGTTTGCACCGCCTCCCACTGTCATCCCATATAGAAAGGAACCGTCAGAAACAAGAGAACCATAAGGTAATCTTCCGGTTTCAAAGCCATCAAAGTCCAAAAGTTTTGTATATCCTGTTCCATCAGGTAGTATTTTAAAGACGGTCCCCATGCCATTTGAACCACCTTGATAGCCGTTTGCGCCGCCATCATATGTCATGCCATATAGAAAGGTACCGTCAGAAATAAGGGAGCCATGGGGACTACTTCCGTTTGTTATGCCTTCAAAGTCCAACAGTTTTGTGTGTTGCGCGTGTGCACTGCCTGCTGCAGCAAAGCATAGGATTAAAAGGATGTGGGTTGTTTTTTTCATTTTAAAGTCAATTTATTGCAACATATTCGACTTATCGGCCTGGCCCGGGTCTTGCTCCCAAACCAACTAAACGCTATTAAAACAAGCTTAAATTTTGAAAAGGCTAAGCTAAGGAATATTTTAAAATGTTGAACGAATAAATAGGTTAACCAGGGGGAATTTAGGTTGGTGGGCAGGTGTAGAGGCAGGTTTCGAACAGGACCTGCAAAACCAGGACCCGCTCCCTACCATCTCCCTTTCATCTCCCATCCAACTCCCTTAACACAAGAGCGAGGTACGAGAATGGTACGAGGAGGGTTGAGGCCGTGTAGGGACAGGTCGAGACCTGTCCCTACATTGCGGCCTGTCCAAAACAAAAGCCCAGGTCCTTTTTTGGTCCTGCATTTTTGTGGTGGGGTTTTGGTGGGGTTGGAGGTGGTATGGAGGGCCCCTCGACTCCGTTCCCGCTTTCAGCGGGACTCCCGCTCGGAGACAATCTCGTTCGCTAAAAAAACGAACCCTTGTTTTTTGTAAACATTTCATTGCCGGTCAGATCGACGACCAATGGCGGCATTAATTAAAGTTCATTTATTTGCATTTAATACATTTCCGACTTAAATTTGTTTGTCTTGTTCATCTTTTTAAGACTGAATAAACAACCTGATTTTTTGGCCCTTGTAATGAACTCAGAAAGGAGGAGACCTGAATGAAAGCTTGCATGGTCTGATAAGCCTGCAAAGCCAAATAATCTGGGGCTGACTGATGATCCCGCTTGACAATTGTGACAAGAAATGGTTCAAATAGTGGAAGCCGAAAAACTTAAGAGTAGGCAACATCAAAAACCTTAAGTCATGAAAAGAATGATCGTCCTGGTGTTGATTCTCGGATTACTCCCCATTACAAATGGATTTGCTCAGACCGGCAAGGGAAACACCTTGTTCGGAGCCTCTTCACAGTTCAGTCTGCTTCCTTTTGGTGAAGGGATCTCTGCTAGCAGTCTTCTGGGAATTGGGTTTTCTACAATTAAAGAGAAAGGCGACAATATCGAAGAAAATGATGGCGATACGAAGTACACCAGTTTAAATTTAGCTCCGAGGTTTGGATATTTCCTGGCCGACAACCTTGCCCTTGGTGGGGATCTCGTTATGGCAACCATGAAAATGAAAAATTCATACGGAGAATATAATTACGAAAGCACTACCTCGCTGATCGGTTTCGGGCCTTTTGTAAGGTATTATTTCCCTGCCGGCAATATGTTTCCATTTGTTGAAGCTGGTGCCATGGTTGGGCAGCTAAAATATAAATGGGACGGCAGCTATTCAGATGGAGACGAAGACAAAACGGGGATAAGCGGCTTTAATGTTGGTGCAGGTATTGGACTGCCTCTTGGTGAAAAGGTCGTGCTGGATATGGCCCTGGGTTACCAGTCGATGAGCTTCAAGCAAAAGGAAGATAACGAGAATAATTACAGAACAGTAATAGGTACACTCGGCCTGAAAGTTGGGATTATAGTTTTCCTTGGGGGAAATTAGGGTGGCGCAGGGTCTTTACTCCGCCTTTACCACTGCGTTTTCCCCTTCGGGGAATTTCAGGCTGTAGATCAGGGCTTCGAGCTGGCGCAGGTAGTCGCGCTTGTCGAATTTGGGGGCATACACATAGCCGTCGATGATTACGAGCCTGTTGCGGGCTTCATCTACCAGGGTATAGTTGATAAATGGACCGCCCATAAAGTCTTTTTCTACGCGCCACAGGCTGCGGGCCTCCACGGCGTAGCGGCCGTTGAAGTTCACCTCGCGGAATTCGGGCATCAGCTCGGGGTAGGTGGTCATAAAGGAGCCTTCGAACTGCCCGGGGATATACTGGTAGGTGAGGGAGTCGCGGCGCATGCGTATGGTTTCATACGAAAAGTCGATGGCAGGATCGGTATAGGGCAGGGTGGCAATGATCACGCCCATCTCCAGGTCGTCGCGGGTGCCGGTGCGGCGTATCCAAACGAAGGCATCGCCCTGTGCTGCCACCAAGTAGCCTTCGGGTATCGCCATTTCGTATCCGAACTTCTCCCTGATGATGTTGCGGGCCTCCAGGTTGGGCATGCGGTTGTTGGCATTGATCACCCTTTCGCGCTCGATGGCAATGTAGTGTTCGGTAAAGGTCTGGGCGTTGGCTTCCATTACGCGGCGGAAGATGGAGTCGTTGGGGGCTTTGACGCGGATGACCATCTGGGGGTGTGACCAAACGTTCCTTGAAATTTCGATGGTGGCCTTGGGGTGGCTTTCCGAAATATCGGCCATAAAGATATGGCGGTGTGTTTCGAACATTTTCACGAAGCTTTCTTCCTGGATCTGCACCAGGTCGAACATGGGCTCGAATGACATCACCATGGGCACCTGGGCTTTGAACACCTGGCGGACGGCCTCGCCGGCGGGTCCTTCAAATTTGCCGGAGTTCATTACTACGAGCATCTCGCCGGCACGGCCGGTTGCTGAGGGTTTCTGCGGCCGCTCGGTGCTGCAGGCTGCAAGCAGCAGTATGACAGCAAAATACATGATTTTCTTCATGGTCATTGATTTTGATTTTTTAAAATTGCCACCAAGAAACAACAAAAAATATGCCAAAATATTAAATATGTCTATTTTATGTCAGCCTGTTCCGGTGCTTCTTTCGGTGCTTGCCGACGAACGTCCATCGGGGGGTCTTACGATAAGCTGCTGCCCCACGCGAATGGTGCTGTTGTTCAGGTTGTTCCACTCCATGAGGTTGTTTACCGAAACGCGATAGCGGTTGGCGATCACGCCCAGTGTCTCTCCGCTTTTCACCACATGTACGTTGGCGCTCGAGGGTGTGGCCACCGGGCGGTTTGCCGGTGCCTTTACAATGAGACGTTGTCCGGGGCGTATCAGGGTGCCGCGCATATTGTTGAGGCGCTGAATCTCACCCACGCTGGTGCCATATCGTCGGGCAATGCTTCCCAGCACTTCGCCAGAGCGCACTACGTGTGTGGTAGTTTCCTCCATGACTGCTGCCAGCTCTTCCTGGCGGATTTCTTCGGGGGTGCGGAAGTTGTAAATGCCGTCTTCGTTGGCAATAAACAGGTTGGCATATTCGCGCGGCAGGTGCAGCACGTATGGGTTTTCGGGGTTGTTGGGAATAATATTTTTGCGGAAGGTGGGGTTGAGGTACCTGAGGTTGTCCATGGGGATGTCCAGCAGGTCGCTCACGGTACGCAGGCTCAGCTGCTGACGCACGTGAATGGTATCCACTTCGAGGTACGAATACACCGGGGGCACCACATAGAGGTTATGCTCCTGGGCGTGCTCCATCACGTAGCTCACGGCGATAAAGGCAGGCACGTAGTTTCGCGTTTCGCGCGGCAGGTGGTTGGCAATGCGCCAGAAGTCCTTCACGCCGCCGGCCCTTCTTATGGCTCGGTTTACGTTGCCCGGCCCGGCGTTGTAGGCTGCCAGTACCAGCGACCAGTCTTCGTAGATCTTGTAAAGGTCGTCGAGGTGCTGGCATGCAGCAATGGTGGCGCGTATCACGTCACTGCGGTCATCCACATAGTTGTTTACCTGCAGGCCATACTGGCGGCCGGTGTGGTACATGAACTGCCACATTCCGGTGGCGCCCACGCGCGAGCGGGCGGTGGGGTTCAGGGCCGATTCTATCACCGCCAGGTACTTCAGCTCCAGGGGCAGGTCGAAGCGGTCGAGCTGCTCTTCAAAGAGGGGGAAATACAGCTGTGAGAGCCCCAGCATGCGTTCGGTGAGGGCACGGCGGCGCACCCCGTAAAGGTCGATATAAGCTTTTACCTGTGCGTTATACACAAATTCGAAGGGCGAGTTGTCGTTCATGCGGCCGATGCGCTCCTGGTAAACGGAATCGGAAAAAGCGGGCACGAAGCCCTGGGGGAAGTTGTGGCGGTGCAGGCCGGAGTCGGGCCGGCTGCCAATATTCTGAAATACCTTGAGTGTGGCCAGGCTGTCGAGCATGGCCGAGATGGGGTCGTCGGGGGCAATGACAAAGACCGTGGTGGTGTCGGCCGCTTCAGCTGTGGCAGTGGTTTGCTGCGAGCTGGCAAAAAAGGGCAGCAGCAAAAAAGCGGGGAGGAGGAAATATGTTCTGGTCATGGTATTCTTGAAAAAAAATAATGGTTTGTTAAATAAGAAAACCTGTCCCGCAAGCGGGGCTGCCACAGGAAAACATGGCAATTACTAAAAAATTGCCCAACATGGCCTGAAAACCTGATGGCTCCAAGGGGCCTGCCGCTGGCAGGAATTATTCAGCGGTCTGGTCGTTTTTCTTTTCTGGCTCCTCTTTCTGGGCATCTTTAAACTCCTTCATGCCCCTTCCCAGCCCGCGCATGAGCTCAGGGATTTTACGGCCGCCAAAGATCAGCACTATCGCAAGCACAATCAGCAGGATTTCCTGGGTTCCCAGCATGCCGATAACAAATAAATTCTCCATAGTATTTTTTTTAGCTTCTTTTGGTTACAAATCTATAAAAAAAGCGGCCACTTCAAGCCTTTTCCCTTAATTATCTCTGTCGGGCTATCCAGTCGGCCGGGTTCAGCTTTTCGTTGCTGCGCCAAATCTCAAGGTGCATCTGTGTTTTGCCTTCGCGGCTGTCGGTGGCCACGGTGCCGATTTCCTGGCGAATGCTCACCTTGTCGCCGTTTTGAACCGACACTTGTGCCAGGTTGGAGTATACGGTAAGGTAGTCGCCATGCCTTACGATAACGGCATAGTATGCCCCGGGCACGGTGATGACCCTGGACACTGTTCCATCGAAGATGACCCTGGCTTTTGCGCCGGGCACCGAGGCGATGTCGATGCCGTTGTTCACGATTTTAATGTTGCGCAGCACCGGGTGTGGCTGTTCGCCAAACCTTCCGGTGATGACGCCACGCTCGACGGGCCATGGCAGCTTGCCTTTGTTTCCTGCAAAGTTGTTGGAGAGCAGCTGCTCTTCGGGGGTGAGGGCGTAGGTGCCGGGCGTCACGGTACGGCCTTCGGCACGGGCTTGCTCCTGCGAGCGTCGGCGTTCTTCGGCAATGATGCGTTCGATGTTGCGCTGCAGCTCCTGGCGTGCGCTTTCCTGCTGGCGCAGGCGTTGCATCAGGTCTCGTTCCCTGCGGCGCAGCTGGCTTATGGTCTGGTCCTGTTCTCCTTTTTCGCGGCCCAGCTCTTGCATGGCCTGCTGCTGCTCGGCCCGCAGCAGCTCCTGCTGCTGCCTCTGCTCTTCCAGGCGGGCAATCTCCTGCTGAAGGGTTTCCTGGGTTGCAACAATCTTTTCTGCCTGCAGCTGCCGGTGGCGCGCATACTCCTGCAGGTAGCGCAGGCGCATATAGGCCTGGTTGAAGTTTTTGGAAGAGAACAAAAAGGCCACGCGCTGGTAGCTGCTGCGCGTCAGGTAGGCGTATTGCACCATTTTGGCATACGACTCCCGCAGCTCTTTCAGCTCCTGGCGCAGCTCTTCTATGGTGCGTGTCTGGGCTTCGATGCGGCGGTTTATCTGGCTTATCTCGTTGTTGACGGCACGGATGAGGCTCTCGCGACGCGTAATCTGGGTGTTGAGCATCACCAGCTGGTTCATGCTTACCTCGGCCGTCTTCTTGGTTTCCTGCAGCATCTCGTTGATGAGCCTGATCTCGCGTTCGATGTGCTGCTTGTCGCGCTCCAGGGCTTCGCGGGTCTGGGTCTGGGCGGGGGCGGCAGCAAGCAACAGCAGCACACTCAGCACAAAGACCGCCAATGAGCGTGCCGTAAAAACCCTTGTTTTTTTGCGCCTGTCTGCCATGGGATTGTTTAAAAATCAATGGGTGTATAGCGCGAAGGTACGGAAAAGGTCATTTCCTGCGGGCTGTTGAGGCTGGTGCGGCTGAGGCGGTAAGTCAGCTCAGCGCGGCTGCCCGGGTCGGTAAAGGTCAGCACCAGGTCGTTGGGCAGCAACTGACCGTCGAGCCTTTCAAAGCTTTTGTAGTCGGCCCTGATCATGCGTCTTTTTTCCGAATCGTACACTATGGTTTGGCGGATCCTGAAGTTTTCACGGTCGAGCCAAATGTTGTGTTCGATGGGCGGCGCTTGGCGGTTGTTCTTACGGCGGCGGGAGGCAGCGCTCAGCAGCAGCATGTCGCGGTCGTCGGAAATGCGGAAGTTGTCGGTGGTGAAATGCTCAAAGTCGTTTCCCGTAAGGATGGATTGCAGCATATAAAAGTCGAGGTCGGTACCCAGCATGCTGTTTATAAAACGCATGTCGCCAATAAAGTACGACGACTGCAGGCGGTTGAGGAACTTCACCGTGTCGGGGGTGATGAGCACGCGGGCCACCTCTATTCCCAGCAGGGGGGTCACCGATAGGAAGATCGCCTGGTCTTTGTGGATGCGCAGGGTGCCACTCACGTTGTAGTTGCTGTTGTCCCAGAAGGCATTACCCGAAAAGCGTGCGGAGAAGAAGTCGAAGTTGGCCTGGTTGGCCTGCATGGTTCTGATGGCCCTTTCGGGCGAACGCAGCAAATCGTCGATGGCCGAGATGATGTCGCGGCGCGGCTTACAGGCGTTGAAGCTGCCTGCCAGCAGAAATATCATGAGAATCTTTGCGAAAAGGCTTTTATTCATAGAGCTTGCGGTCTTTAATTTTTTGCGGAAGCAGCTCGGAGCTGTCGCCGGCTTCCTGTGCTTTTATCCAGTACTCCAGGGCCATGTCGGGCTGGTTGAGTTTAAAGAGCACGTCGCCATAATGCTCGAGCACGGTGCCGCTGGCCTGTTCGGCGCTTTGTACGGCTTTGCCTATCCACTCGGCGGCTTCCTGGTAGCGTCCTTTCTGGTATAGCACCCATCCCAGGGTGTCTTGGTATGCCGAGGTGCCGGGCTGCAGGCGGTTGGCCTCGGCGGCCATAAGCTCGGCTTCATCGAGGCGTATCGCGCGAAGCGAGAGGTGGTAGGCGTAGTTGTTGAGCACGGTGGCATTCTGCGGCTCTGCTTTCAGGGCTTTCTCGTAGCTGGCGTCGCTGCGGCTGAAGTCGTCAAGGTAATGGTAGGTGTCGCCCAGCATGGAATAGAATTGCACGCTGAGTTCCTTGTCGTTTTGCACCAGCGTTGAGCCATACTCCAGCGAAGAGGCTGCGTCTTCGTAGTTTTTCAGCTGCATATTGGCCAGGCCGTTAAACAGGAAGACCAGGGGCTGCTCAAAGAAATACTCCAGTGCCATGTTCGAATGATCGAGCATGCCCTGGTAATCGCCCATCTGGTTGTCGAGCACCAGCACCTGCTGCCAAACGGCCAAGTTGGAGGGGTCGCGCAGGGCGCCTTTGAGAAACTGTCCGCGGGCCTCCTCAAGGCGGTTTTCGCGGGCCAGGAAGTCGCCGTGTATCAGGTAAGGCTCGGCCTCTTCGGGGTGCAGGGCAATGAGCAGCTCGCACAGCTCCAGGGCCTGATCGAGGTAGCCGGGGTTTTCCTGCGAAAGGTTGTAGAAGGTGTACATGATGCGGCCCTTGTTCTCGGTGTCGAGGCGTGGGCTGCGAAAGGCCATTTTTAGCGATCCGAAGGCTTTTTCCGTCTCGCCCTTTTCCTGGTAGTAATCGGCCATCATCAGGTGTCCCATGGGGTTGTCGGGGTCTTTTTCGAGCATGCGCTCAAACAGGGCCCTGGCCTTTTCTACCTGCCCGGCTTCCATATACAGGTCGCTGAGCAGCTCGGCAAACATGGTTTCGTCGGGAAAGAGGGCCACCATTTTTTCGGCCTCGGCAATGGCTTCGTCGATGCGGCCCTGCTCCACCAGAATCTTTTGCTTTTGCAGCGACACTTCCTCAGAAAAGCCGCTGATCTCTTCAATGCGGTCGAACACCTGCAGCGCCTCGTTGTAATTTCCGGCGTAAAGGTAGGTGTTGGCAAGGCTCATGAGGTAGTCCACGCGCCCGGGGTGCTCACCGGTAAGGCGGCGGTAAATTTCGACCGACTGATCCACCTGGTTGGAGAGGGTGTAAATGTCGGCCAGCACGGTAAGATAATAGGTGTTTTTGGGATCTATCTCTGCGGCTTTCTGGGCAAACTCCAGCGCGTCGGCAAACTCGCCCTGCATGGCATGGGCTTTGGCCAGCTCGAAAAAGGCGGCGTCGTTGCGCGGGTCTTTTTTAACGGCGTCGAAATAGAGCACCACGGCCTGCGGCCAGTTGCCCAGGATCTTCTGCCGCGAGGCTTCCACCAGCAGTGCCGAGCTTTCGAGCCGGTCGGTGTCGGTGGTCATCTGCCGTTCCATATAGCCTGAAGACGCTGCCACGGGTTTTTGGGCCGTTTTGCAAGAGGTCAGTCCGGTTGCAAGGATCACACCTGCCAGCAGAATATGTACAATTGTTCGTATTTTCATTTAAAAGGTGTTTGAGATAAATGCCTGCTGGGTGTCACGGGATTTTGCCTGTGGTTGAAAAACGATTTTGCGGGCTTTTGATTGCAGGCCGGCCCCATTTATTTGGTGCCTGTATGTCCGAAGCCGCCGCTGCCGCGCTGGGTTTCGCTGAGTTTTTCAACGGCCACCAGGCTGACCCTTTCGTGGCGGGCAATGATCATTTGTGCTATGCGGTCGCCGGGCTGTATGGTATATTCGTTTTCCGACAGGTTGACCATAATCACCTTGATCTCGCCGCGGTAGTCGGCGTCGATGGTGCCCGGGGTGTTGAGCACGGTGATGCCATGTTTGGCGGCCAGGCCGCTGCGGGGTCGCACCTGTGCCTCATGGCCGGCAGGTAATTCAATAAAAAGGCCGGTGGGCACCAGGGTGCGGGCCAGGGGCTTTATTACCACCGGGGCCTCCAGGCTGGCACGCAGATCCATACCGGCCGAAAAAGCCGTTTCGTAGCTTGGCAAAGGATTGCCCGAGGCATTTACTATTTTAACTTCCATTTTTTGAGATTAAAACAGGCTGTAAATTTGTATCTTAGCCGCAAAATTAATGAAAAGCTTGGTTTTACTTTCTTAATGAACCATAAATGTATGTTTTGGCAGGGAATGCAGCCCGGCCATTTCTCCAGAACCAAACACCCTCTTTTTTTGTTAATTAATAGAACGACAACTTATTAACACGATGAACAAAAGATTTTTTCCCGTTATAGCAGCGCTGCTTCTGGCTGTTTTATTGCCTATGCAGCTTTTGGCTGCCTATCAAGAGAACCTTCCGCAAAAGGTGGTTCAGCCCGACGGCAGCGTGCTCGAACTGCTTGCCAGCGGCGATGAGTTTTTCAGCTACCTGCACGATGCCAATGGGTATACCATAATACAAGGTGCCGATGGATATTACTACTATGCCATCCGCGAAAGCGAAAAAGTGGTGCCCTCGACCTACCGCGTGGATAGCTACAACCCTGCCGCACTGGGCCTGGAAAAAAAGGTTATGATAAGCCCGGAGCTTTACCGCAAAAGGGTTGAAGACTTTAACCTGAACGTGGACAAGTCTGCCAAGGCGCCTCACACGGGCGATATGGTGAACCTGGCAATTTATATCCGCTTTTCTGACGATGAAGAGTTTACCACTCCGCGCAGCACCTTCGAAGAATACCTTAACAAGCCGGAAGGCCCTTCTCTCAGGCATTATTTCCAGGAAGTTTCTTACGGGCAGCTCGATATTGAAAGCCATCATTTTCCGGTGTCGGAAATGAACGTGAACCTGTCGTACCAGTCACCCCATCCCCGGTCTTATTTTCAGCCCAGGAGTGAAAGCAACCCCGGCGGTTATGATGCCAGTATCCCTACCAATAACGGCACCAACACCAATGGCCGGACCTATCGTGAGCATACGCTGCTGGTAGCAGCCATACTTGCTGTTTCTTCCGAGATTCCTCTTGATTTGAACCTGGATGCCGACGGCGATGGACGCGTAGACAATGTTTCGTTCATTGTCCGGGGCCAGCAGGACGGCTGGAACAACCTGCTGTGGGCCCACCGATGGGTGTTGTGGTCGCAAGTGGTAAACATCCATGGCAAACGGGTGTATGATTATACCTTCCAGCCTCAAACGCAAAGCGGGGTATATGTGCTTTGTCATGAAATGTTTCACTCCCTTGGCGCCCCTGATTTGTATCACTACCAGAGCAGTGGCTTCACCCCGGTGGGTCCCTGGGATCTGATGCACTCAGGCTTTGTACATATGGGCGCCTATATGAAGTGGAAGTATGCCGGCCAGCAATGGGTTACGGATATCCCTACCATCAGCGATCCGGGCACCTATACCCTAAATCCCTTGACTTCGCCCGAAAACAATGCCTTTCGGATCAACAGCATTAATTCGGATGATGAGTTTTTTGTGGTAGAGTACCGCAAGCGCAGCGGGCATTATGAAACCAATATTCCCGGTGAAGGCTTGCTGGTTTACAGAATAAACCAAACCGTTGGCAACGGCAATGCCCAGGGCCCGCCCGATGAGGTGTACCTTTTCCGCCTCAACGGCAGTATGCAGTCTGATGGAAACGTATTGCAGGCGCATTTCAGTGAGCAGGTTGGACGTACCGAGTTTTCTGACAATACCAATCCGAATGCCTTTTTCTCGAATAACCTGCCGGGCGACATCCTCCTTACCAATATTTCTGCTGCGGGCGAAACCATCTCCTTCGATCTTATGCCCACATTTGATGATGTAATGCCTCCGGGCAGCCTGGCAGCTTTTGTGAACGATAACTATGAGGTAGAGCTGAACTGGGAATTACCCGAGCCCCCCGCGAGCGATGAGGGCCCGGAACTGTCGGGGATTCAGATTTACCGACGGGGGGTTATTCTTGATAGCATTGAGGACCCGGAAGCTACCAGCTATACCGACATCAGCCCTCCTTCGGGCGATGTTACCTATTACATTCGTGCTGTTTATGCCGAAGAACTCGTTTCGCCACCTTCAGCGGTGGTGGGTGTCATTGTACCCTCCTACCTGATGGTAGAAGGAGCAACATCTTTCGAGATAGGCAATGAAGCTGGCAATCAGCGCGTAGAGGTGCGTTCAAACATAACGCAATGGACTGCCAGCGCGGCGCAAGACTGGATACAGCCATACCCTGGCTTTGGCTCCGGCAGCCGGATTGTTTACCTTTATTATTCCGCCAATCCTTCGGGAACTCCCCGTCAGAGCACTGTTGCTCTCAGCGGAGGCGGCCAGAGTTTTACCCTTACCCTGCGCCAGGGCTACAGCGTGTCGGTGGAGGAGCAGGACCAGCAACGCCTGGTGGTTTATCCTAACCCCAGCTATGGCGGTTATGTAATGGTGCGCCTGGGACAGTCCACCGGACAGGCCACACTGCGATTGGTCGACCTCACCGGACGTGCAGTTTTTAACCGTGCCGTGGAGACACAGCCCGGGCAAACCCTGCAGGTCAGCACCGCCGGACTGCCGGCAGGCATCTATCTGATTGAGCTGAGCAATGCGGAAGGCGTGCTCAGGGAAAAGGTGATGGTCAGGTAAAAAAATTAAAAAAAAGAGGCTGTCTCAAAAGTTCGAGACAGCCTCTTTTTTTTGTTCGCCGCAACACGGCCGAAGGGCCTAGTTTACCCTAACCAGGCTGGTTTTCAGGTTTTCCGGAATTTCGTTAATGTCGACCAATTTCAGCGCCGGATTAACCGATGAAATGGATGGTGCCAGGGTTTGGTTAATGTCGGTGGTTTCCATCTTCCACATGGCGCCGGTTGCCGGGTCAATGATCAGCATCCCCAAAACGCCGCCAAGGAAAATATTTCCAAAATACCAGCCATCGATGGCGAAAGTTACCGGTATTACTTTCTCGTCGTAGCCGGGGCTGGAAAGCTTTACCTGGTATTCAGACTTGACGAAAAATCCTGCGCCAGCCTTTAGGCTAACCGTAGCAGGGGTGCTGCCCTTAAAAACTTCCGTTCCTTTTTGATCGGTAATGCTAACCTGTGCATTGGAAGGGCTGGTGTTGATCGAGAGCGGGTAGGTGCTTTTACTCACGATCGATGCACAACTCGAAAACAAAAACATGGCTGTCATTAACACAGCCGTCATTTGAAAGTAAACTCTTTTCATGGTTGTAAAAAATTATAAAGGATATTGTCCTACTCGTATGGCTTTTCGGTCTCGCCCCGTTTTTATGTGGTTTCTGGCCTCCACTATTTTTTTCCGAATGCTACCAAAAACATTGCCAAAGATTGTTAAATGCCACATTCTTTTTTCTGAACCCCATTATTTATTGGTTTTTCAGCCTGTGTCATTAACACGGGCGCAATATATATAACAATAATATAAAAAAGAAAACTGCATAACATAATATCCCGCCCGCTAGCCAGGATTAATACCTTATTATCTAAGTAACTACCTTGTTAAATGATTTCCCGGATTGGGGGCAAAGGGGAGCAGATATCAACTAAACCCAATCGGTTTCCGGTCGGTAAACCCAAATTCTTTTTCACAGGATTCGATAAGGGTTTGGAGCAAGTCTGCATCGGGATGCAGCACTCTTTTTATCAGCAGCTGCTTTACCTGGTTGTCGATTTGTCCGCCGGAAAAGGCGAACCGCTGTGCCAGGGTGTTGGCCATTTCGGGCGTGAGCTCGGGCAGCTTGCTGAGCCAGATCTGCTGCCTTACGGCCTGGTCGGGTTTTGGGAAGTCGATCTTGAGCAGGAAGCGCCGCTCGAAGGCCTTGTCGAGGTTTCGGGTAAGGTTGGTGGTGGCGATCAGAATGCCCCGGAAGTTTTCCAATTCTTCCAGCAGGATGTTCTGGATGATATTTTCCGTATGTGATACGCTGTGCGATCCACTGCTGATATCGAGGCGGTGTGAGAGCAGGCCGTCGGCTTCGTTGATAAACAGTATGGGTTCGGGGGTTTTGCTTTTCAGCAGCTCGCGGTAATTGTCGAAGATGCGCTTCACCTGTTTTTCGCTTTCGCCAAACCACATGCTGCGGGTCTGGCTTAAGTCGACGATCATCAGGTCGCGTTGAGTCTTGCGGGCGATCTGCAGTGCCAGCTCGGTTTTCCCGGTGCCGGGAGAGCCGAAAAAAATGGCCGTTATGCCGTGGCTCATGCCCAGCCTGGCAGCCGACTCCCGGTAGCGGATAAACTCCTTTCGCCCCAGCAGCTTTTCCAGCTCAATGATACTTTCGTTGACCTCCGCATTGAAATACAGGGTCTTTTCCCCAATCGCTTTGTGCGACTTCAGCCTGTCGTGCGGCACATCGGCCATGAGCAGGTCGGAGAAGTCGATGTACAGCAGGTTTTGGGCTTCCTGGCCAAGCACCAGCTGATAGTTGTCGTGGCCCGAGCCGCTGACCTTTACCACGTCAGCCCTCACCAGTTCGTGCCGGCCGTTGGTTATGTGGCGGCCGAATTCAATCTGTTCGCGAAGGTTGCTGAACAGGATGCTGAAAAAGTATTCTGGTGGGGTGTCGGTTTTTCCCGAAAGCCTGAAAAGCACCAGCAGGAGTGCCAGGGTTTTGCTGCTGGTCTTGCTTAGCCTTGTGTTGAGATAGTGCACAAAGGGAAGCCTCCTGCCCTGCTGCAGTAAGTCCTCTGCTTCACGAAGGAATTGCGAAACGGTGATGAGCTCTTCCTCCCGTTCGTTCAGGGCCTGTTTCAGCTGGTCGAGCAGGACGGTGAAGTCCAGCTTTCTGTTGGTTTCCAGCAACCCGGGATTGGCTGTTCGCAGGGCCTCCATCACGTTTTTCGGGACGGTAAACGAGAGGTCACGATACGTTTCTTTTCTTTTTTCGGTTTTTACTATGCGTTTCACCAGGGCCCTCTTTTCGAGGGCTTCGATTTGATCGAGGAGCGAAAGGATGCGCACCACCTTGCATTTAAAAAACCGGGCCAGCATGTCGATGGTGACGTCTTCGCGCAGGCTCAGCTCGGCCATTACGGAAAAGATGGCCGCCTGCTCAAGGGTAAGAAACAGAAATTCAGCGAGGCTCAGGAGGGACTCCTGGTCAGGAATGATTTCAAAGAGCAGGCCGCACTCTTCGGCATCATAGCTGATGGATTCGATCATGGACAGGAAGTCGGGCTTGTCGCCATCGTCGGTAAAATTCAGTGTCAGGTTGTATTCTTCCTGGTTTTTTTTTGGTCGTTTTCCGCGCATAATATGTAAGTTTTTTTCAAAATCCTGAAGGACAGTTGTTTTCCGTAAGGGCAAAAAAGTGGCTGGCATATCTGAAATATGCAACGATTTAACCTGTAAAACCCGGGTGGTATAATGCAAAAATACGGGCTAAAAAATAAATTTCAGCCCAATTTGGGTATACTTATTAACATGTTGAAAACTTCCCCGGAAGGGAGGGTGAGGCCAGGCGAGGGGCCGGATACCCAAACTACAGCCGCCTCGATTTTTCTATGTCTTCCACTATTTCGAGGGCGCGGTGAAAATCTTCTTCCAGCACCAAAACCCTTACCGATCCTGCTCCGCCGGGTGCCGCCAGGTGGGGTGCAATGGTGCCCATGTAGTCGTCCTTGAGCACGGCCTGTATGCCTTCGTTTTCGAGAATGAGCTTTATCATGCTGGCTTCGCTGAAGGTGCCCGAAGCTACTGGTACCAGGCTGCTTTGCGGATCTTTTTTCATTATGTTGTGTTTTTGAATTTTACGTTCAGGTTTCTCAAATTCAATCTTATGCAAAAACTATTGGGTTACAAAATGCAGGTTATCGATCAATACGGTAGCTGAAACAAAAACGCCGTTGGCATTCACGGGGTTCCAGATAGCGAATGGAATGCTCAGTTGAATCAAATCCAGTCCTTGAAAATGACTTAAGGGGATGGCATATTCGACAAATCCGTTTGAGAGTTCTGTGCTTTCATAGTCTTTCAGGAAAACGGCGGCATTTGTGGTTGCGCTTTCCAGCTTAATTTCAGCATCTACAAGGTTTTCCGGCTTGTTGAGCGCAAAAACCAAATGAGTAAAGCTGCTTAAGTTTCTGGGCTGTTCCATTAATAAATAACCACCACCCCAGGCGCCTCCGGGGAAGTCAAAGACAAGGCTCAGATCACCATCTATGGCATTTTCTGAGGTGCCAATAATCGGTTCGCCGCCGCCACCATACGATATCACTTCAATGTTACCCAGGGTGTCGAATCCCTCTTGAATGGCGTTTTGGGCTATACCGGGCTCAGTGGGTTGCCCGAGTGTTTCTTCTTCAATATTGAGTGCCGGCTCAGCAGGAGGAACAAAACCTTTTTTTGTGAAAACCCTTACATAATCCACATACATGCTTTGCGGAAATGTAGTTGTTGCATCAGGATATCCTGGCCAGTATCCGCCTACTGCCACGTTGAGGATGAGGTAGTGGCTGCGTAGAAACTCCTTCATGTCTTCTTCAATAGTTACTTCATGATATTTCACGCCATCCACCATAAAGCTCAATGTTTCAGGTGTCCATACCAAAGAAAAAACATGGTATTCTTCACTAAAATCAGGGCCTGATTTCTCATACATATCCTGGCTTTCCCCTTTGCGGTTTTCACCATCTACATAATGAACGGTGCCATAAATTTTATTGGGTTCATGCCCCAGCATTTCCATGAT
>Ga0114946_10000065_pt1 | contig 51657 bp, 39 predicted proteins | sample WalLakDeSediment_FD_88676 | JGI IMG/M metagenome (GOLD analysis project Ga0114946, IMG submission 88676) | Lake sediment microbial communities from Walker lake, Nevada to study Microbial Dark Matter (Phase II) - Walker Lake 11/02/13 Deep Sediment | ecosystem: Environmental > Aquatic >... | reverse complement strand
CCCGCGATCCGTCACTTTCTTTCAGAACGTAAACCCCGTTACATGGCAACGAGCCCAAGAACCGCCGGCATGACCTCGGGCCCCTCGATCCCCATCGACGCCCCCGACGCGGGTCGCCAACCCGCCCCCAACCCCCACGCGCAAGTCTTCCGCTCCCCCTACGGCCAGCCCGACGACCAACAAACCACCGACCCACGCTCGACCTTCGCCCCCGCGATCTCCCTGCCCACCGGCGGCGGCGCCCTGCGCAGCATCGGCGAGAAGTTCTGGGCCAACCCCTTCACCGGCACGGGTTCCACCGCAGTCCCCGTGGCGCCGACCATCCCCGCGCTGATGTCCAGACACCGCGGCACCTCGCGGTGGCTTCGTCCGAGCACCCACTCGTGTCGAAGAATTTCTTTGGTCTTGCTCATGGTCAGTCGTTTCGTCGCGATCGGTCGCCACCTCCTTTGAGGTAGGCGTCAAGTCTTTTTTCCGGCCCGTCGGGCCGGCGCTCGGGTGATCACGATGGACCGATCTAGGGTGATCACGATGGCCCGGCACACGCTGCTAGCCCAATTCAGCCATTTACCCGGCGACTGGTTCACGCCCGACTCGTTTTTGCTGGACCAGGCCGGCTACCTGGCCGAAGATTTGCTGGACAGCGGCGAGGAGCAAGGCAACGCCGCGCTGACGGCCGCCGGGGCTCAATGGCAAAGTTACCTGAAGGGTTAGGCAGCGGCCGGGGCCACTCGTCGGACCCTGCTACGCGGCTCATCAACGATCTCCTCGCCGGTGAGGTGGTCGACGAGGGCAGCTTCACCCTCGATCGCGCGGCTGCTGCCGCCAAGCTCGAGGCGTTCCGCTACGCCGACCCGACGCAGTGGCTGATCGTCGTGATCGAAGCATTGGTCGGCCTCGGAGCGACCTGCGTCGAGGTCAACCGGGCCGGCGGGAAGCGCCTGCACGTCCGCGCGGGGGGAGTCGCGCTCGATCAGCCCCAGCAGCGGCTCCTCGAGCTCCACAGCTACGCGGTCGGCCAGGCTCGGGACCCGTGCGAGCGAGCCCTCGGGCGCCTCGCCATCGGCCTCGACATGGCCCTCGGTGGGGATCCCAACGCGTGCGCAACCATCACCCATGGACCGATCGCGATCACCCTGCGAGGTCGCGAGCCCGCCAAGCTCAAAGCGGCGGAGCAGCGGGCGCCGACCGGGGCGCTGTGGCTGACCCTCGCCGGCGCCTGGGCCCGCAGCGACGAGCGCGACCGTGCCCTCATCCACCTGTGTGCGGCGGTCCGCTACGCCGAGCTCGAGGTCCGTCTCGACGGTCCGTGGATCTCCCGACATCGACGGCAGTGGTTCACGTGTCCGGCCGCGAACGCCGAGGGTCCCGGGTTTCGGGTCCGCGTCGGCCTCGACGAGGAGCACGACCGCGACGGTGTGCTCGAGCTGTGGACCGCGGGCGTGTGCGTCGAACGGCGGCCGCTCGACGGCTTCGCCAGTTGCGCGGTGGTCGAACTCGACACGCCGCGCCGCGACCTCGGCCAGATCGCGATCGTCGACGACGCGACCGTCGAGCAAGCTTTCGCCGCCGTCGAGCAGGGCCGGCAGGTGGTCCTCGCCGCGCTCGCGGACGCCGACGCGAGTTGGACCACGGCCACGCGCCCGCCCGAGTGGCCGCCCGCGCGCGTCGATCGGGCCCTCGGCCGACCAGTCCGAGCCGAGCGGCCCGGGGTCGCCCCCGACCCGCTCTGGCTGCTCGCGCTGTCGGGCAAGATCGCCGCGGGCAGCTACGTCAATCAATTGCCGCTGATCTTCGGCTGGCTCTGCATGGGCATCAGTGTGATGACCATCCCGGGTGCCTGCGTCATGCTGGTCGCCGAAGGGGCCGGACCCATCCCGCTCATAGTGGCTCTGACCACCGGGCTAATCGGCGCGCTGATCTGTCGGCCACTGTGGCTGGCAGCCCGCCACGCGATTGTCGCCCGCGACCACGGCCACCGAGCCCACGCGACCATCGAGGCGATCACGCGGGTCAACGCCCTGCAAGCGGTCGTCGAATGGCGATTCACCGACCTCGAGGGGCGCGAGCGGCAGGGCCGGTCGTTTCGCCGCCCGATTGAGCTCGCCACCCACTGGTCGGTCGGCGAGCGGATCCTCGTCTACTACGTCGTTGACCGGCCCGAGCGCTCGTGGTGGCGGGCCGATGTCGGCCCACCCCGACCGAGCCCGTTCACGCGTTTATAGCCATACGAGGTGCAGTAAGCCCAGATCGTCGCCTGGGTGGGACCTCGGCGAGACCCTGGACTGGATGCTGATGGCCCGCTCGTGAGGCTGACGGCTGGCCTCACCTACGGTAGCGTTTATTTTCCACCAACAGGCCGAACCGCGAGCTGTTACCGTGGCGGCATGAAGCCCCGAGCTTGTTTTCGAGTTGCCGCTTCGATCGTCTTGCTCGTGGTCGGATGCGATCAGGCAGACAAGGCCGCGAGCGAGGCCAAGCCTGACGCGTCTGCATCCGTCTCCAAAGCGAAAGCCAGCGACGAGGCGAAGTCGCCCGAGCCCGCCGTGGATCCGGCTCCCGAGCCGGCTCCCGAGCCCGCCGTGGATCCGGCTCCCGAGCCCGCTGTGGATCTGGCTCCCGAGCCGGCTCCCGAGCCCGCCGTGGATCCGGCACCCGAGCCGGCACCCGAGCCCGCCGAGCGTATCGCCGCGATCGTCCCCGAGGCCGTGATCACGCTGCAGACCGACGTGGCTGCGGGCACATGGAAGCCGATCGCGGACGAGCCCGGGATGTTTGCGAAGCGCGGCAGCACGGACCCGGGCCTGCGCTTCGAGACCCTCGCCGTCACCCACGAAGGCAAGACGCAGACCCTCGCGCTGTGGGTGATGTACCCCGACACCCAGGCGATTCATGCCGCGCTGTTCTCCGGAACCGAGGGCGCTCACGAGCTCGTGTGGCTGAAGCGCTCGTTCGTCGAGCAGCCCGACCCGCCCGACAATCTGCTCTTGCCTTACGCGGTGGCGATCGGACCCGAGCGTCTCGGGATCCTCCACGCGCCCTACCAAGTCGGTTGCGGCGGCGGTCCGAAGTGCGATGACGCGGTCGAGTCTCAGCTGTTCGAGGTCACCGCCGAGGGTCTGAAGCCGATCTGGCGCACGCGGGCGCCTTACTGTGTTCCCGAGGCCGAGCGCGACCACATCGACCCCAAGCAGTGCCTGATCAGCTTCGCAGCCGGCGAGGTCCCGGAGCTGCTCGATCTGGTCATGACGATCACCAGCCGCAAGCAGCCCGACGAGGTCTCGCGCTTCGTCTATCGCTCCGGGCGCTATGAGCCGAAGTGAGCGCTGACCGCCGCTCGCCTCGCTTCGGTGACATACTCCGGCCGTGCTCTACGAAGCAGAATTGTTCGTGTCCTCGCAGGCGTTGCTCTCGCTGGAGCCCCGAGGGGTCGGGGCGCTCGAGCGGCTTGCGAGCTTGTTCGGGTTCACCACGCGGCTGGCCCAGACCCGACGCGATCGACTCGCGGCCGCGCTCGAGCGGGTGCTCGGGGCCCTGCGCGCGTGTGGGATCGACGACGCCGTGTTCGCCAGCCGCGACGGGACCCCGTGCTTCGTCGATCGCCTCGGCCAGGGGCGGGACATCGACGCGTTGGCGGATCCAGCCGGCGCGTCGCCGGTCGACTTCGACGTGCTCCACCTGTTCCTACGCGAGACCCACGTCGACGCCGACGACCCCGACCCCTACCGCGGGGCGGGCACGAGCGAGGGCTGGGAGCTGCAACTCGCGGTCGACGTCGAGCTGCATCGGGTCGTGCCGTTCGATGGCTACCCCCTGCGCTTGCGCGTGCATGGGCTGATCCACGAGCTCCGGGCCCAGCCGGACGAGGGCTGGGATGCGCTCGCGGAGCGGACGGGTCGCTACATCGCGGGCCGGTTCCCCGATCGGCGCGTGCATGGGATCGACGGCGTGCCCGCGGAGTTCGTCGACCGGGTGACCGCGCTCGAGCAAGCGCTGTCGGACAAGTTTGGGGGCGAGCGGATCGTCGACTCGGCGATCCGCAGCGCCTTGGTCCTGCCCCGGTTCCCGCGCGAGGGCACGCTCGAGGATCTGCCGGCTCCGCTCGGGGCGGGTAGCTTCGCGCGCTTGCCTGGGCTCGAGGATCCGCTCCGCTACCTGTTCGTCTGGCCCGAGGTCCACGCCGGGATGACCTACGAGCAGATGCTGGTGCTCGACGGTCGCGGTCGCCGGATGCTCGCGACCGGGGCCTCCCCGGTGACCGCGACCGCCGAGGGCAACCTCGCGCCCGGGCACGCGCCCGTCGATCTGCCGGTCCCCGATCTGCTCGGCTTCAGCGGCCACGAGTGGGAGGCCGAGGCCCGGCGCGAGCACCTGCTCGCGCCCGGAGCTCGCTGCGAGGGCCTCGACGGGGTCGCGGCCTTGATCGCCCATGAGCGGCGCAAGTTCGAGTGCGGCAGCCGTGGGCCTGCACGCGCGACCTCGTTGGGCGGAGCCGGCGGCGACTCGCGACCCCGCCGCGTAGGCGAGGGGATCGGGTTTTAGGGCTGGTCATCGGAGAGTTCAGCCGCCGAGCTGGGCGAAGAGCGCGGGCCAATCGGTGTAGATCGTGAGCGCCTGAATCAGCCCGTCGCGGACCTCGAAGATGTTGCAGAACTCGACCTCCATGGCTTCGCCGGTGGTCGCTGGGGTGCCGCCGAAGGTGATCCACACCGCCACGACGTCGCCGCTCACGAGCAGGCGATCGATGCGTCGCCAGTGGTCCGGCAAGCCGGCGAAGCCGGGCTCGTCGACGGCTCGCGCGGCGGCTCGGCCGTGGGTCGTGGTCATCGCGGTGTAGGAGACGTCCTCGGCGAGCAGGGCGTAGTAGCCGTCGAGGTCATGGGCGTTGAGCCGATCGAAGGCTGCGCGTACGATTGTATCGGGGGTAGTGGTTGTCATCGTGATCGTGTTGGTTGGGGTGGGGAGCAGCTTGGCAGATTTGCCGCGCGCCCGGCCCGACAAAACCGTTGCCGGCTGCGCCGTGCCCGTGCGAGAATCGGCCGATGCTCGTCGCGCTGGCGCCGGACCACGAGTTCACGACTCCGCGGACTCAGTTTGAGCCCGACATCGAGGACATCTTCGCGCGCGTGCCCGCGTCCATCACGACCAAGGGGATGTTCTTCAACGCGGCGCTAACCCTGGCCGAGGACCCCGTGAGCGCGGACGACCTGCTCCGCGCGGCCGGCCTCGAGCCCGAGCGCCTGCTGTCGTTCACGGACTACCCCTGGGTCGACTTCCTTCGCCTCAATGTCGCAATTGGCGACCTGCTCTGCGCCGGGGACCGGGCGATCGGCATGCGCCGGGTCGGCCGTACGCTCTACTCCGAGTTCGCCGACAGCCCGGTGGGCCGCATGCTATTTGGGCTGCTGCGCTACAACGCCGACCGGGTGATCGGCATGGGCGCGACAGCCTGGAACATGTCCGGGGGCCCAGGCGAGGTCCAGGCCGTCTCCGTCGGCGACTGCCACTACCACTATCACTTCTCCGGCTACCCCTCGGACGTGACCGAGACCCTTGGGATCGGCGTGCTCGAGGGCGCCCTGCATGCCTGCAACGAGGTCGCCCGCGTGAGCTTCGCCCGCGCCGACGCCATGCACGGCGTCGTCGACATTCAGTGGGGCTGAGGCCGACGACACCTCGCACGAGGCCAAGGTCATGGCTCGGCGAGCTGTCGACGGATGAACTGGCCGAGCAAGGGCACGGCGAAGGAGTACTTGCCGTGGCGGTTCTTGTAGATCAATCCGGCGCCCGTGAGCGTAGCGAGCATTTGATTGACATGGCTCGAGCTGAACGACTTGTCGAGCTCGCGGGCTTCGACCAGGCTCCGGGACTGCTCGACGATCTCCTGGACCGTGAACTCTCCGTCGCAATGGTCGAGGTGCGCGATGACCCCCAAGAGCTCCCGCTGGCGATCGGTCGCGCGGGCCCAGCGGCCGGCGAAGAAGTCGGTGTCGAGCTTGCGGATGATCTCGGTCCGCGGGACCGTCATCTCTTCGTTCGACAGCGCGCGAGCGACGAAGATGTCAAACACCTCGCGGCAGATGAACTGAATGAAGTAAGGGTAGCCACCTGAATCCTCGATGACGAGCTCCACGGAGGCGTCGGGGAACGAGCCCGGCGGCAGCTGCTCGAGTGGCTTGAGGATCGCCGCGCGTGACTCGTCGTGGTCGAGACGATCGAGTTGGACGACGCGGAACATCCGCTCGGCGAAGGTCCGGGCCTCGACGAGTTTGGGGAACAAGGTCGGTAGGCCCGTCAGCAACAACATGTAGGGCATGCGCCGCCGCTGGATCGACTGGAAGACGTCGAGCAGCAAGGACATGGGGAACTCGTCCTTGTCGACGTGATCAGCGAGGTTCTGGGCTTCGTCGTAGGCGAACACCAACCCGTGGAACGCCGTCTTTTGCAGGACCTCATGGACCAGCTCGAGCACGCGCTTGAGCTTGTCTGCGACTAGCCCGGGGGTCTGCTCGTAGATGTGAGCGAGGACATCGTAGCCGAGCATGGTCGAGACCGTCTGCTCGCCGCCACCAAAGCCAATGTCCCGCTGTGTGCGCTCGCCAACTACGAACGAGCTGGTCACCACCGAGAGATCGGTGAGCAGCCGGCGCGCGATCTTCTCCTCGCTCAGGCTCGCGGATTCAGACAGATCGGTGCCTACCCAGAGCCACTGCTGGGCCTGGGCGATGGGGCGGAAGGTCGCGAGCAGCACCGTCTTGCCGACACCCCGCAGACCGGTGAGCACCATATTGTCGAGAATGACATCTTGCTCGAGGAGCTTCTCGAACTCTCGTGTCTCACGCTCGCGGCCGGCGAGGTAGGGCGGCATGTGGCCCGCGCCAGGTCTGTAGGGGTTCTTGAACAGTACAACTCACTGATAGCACTAAATTTATGGCATAGACTAAAAAACGGCCATGGCGTTCGTGAGCAGACTCTCGTGTGGACCCGGCAGGCTCCCGGTCTCGCGCCAGTTCACGAGCCGTTGCTGGCATACTCGGCGGATGCGCTGCGCTCAGTGTGCTCGTTCGCTGGCTCCCGACTGGAAGCTCTGCCCCCATTGCGGCGCGCGAGCGCCGATCAGACCAGCTCCATGGCGCGAGCCACCGCCACCTCGCTCATGGGACTTATGGCGGCGCGCTCGTCAGGCGTTCGAGCGGGGCCGGGCCTCGCAGTTGGAAGCCGAGAAGGCTGCACATGAAGGCGGTGACCTCACCGCGATCGTCCGGGCGAGCGCGCCACATCCATTCTTGTTGAGCCTCAATGCAGGCGTGCGCGAGGTCGGGCGCCTCGCTAGCGCCGAAGATATCCCAGCTTCCCTTCGGCATGGTTTCGCTGGCTTTGAGCGGGTCGCGAGCAGCGCGACGGTAGCGACGCTCTTGCCCGCGTTCGCGCTGCAGCGTGATGCGCTGGGTGAGCTGGTCTCGGTCGGGCTGCTCGAGGGGTCGCTCATCGACGCGCTCCTCGACCAAGCCGGCGACGCCTTCGCCGAAACGATCACCGACGCGATCGCCGAGGTCGTTCACGAGCACCTGTTGACGGGCGTGGCTCCGGCATGGCTCGCTCTTGGTCTGCGGCTCGTGGTGAGGCTTGCGAGGCGTGAGCGCGAGCAGGCGGCGCTCGGCCAGTTCGCTCGCGCTCGCACGCAGCTCGAGCTCGCCGCCCTGAATATATTTAAATGCGGCTGGGATCACGTCGTCGATTTTGACGCCTACGCCAACCTCGCGCGACCGAAAGCCGATCGGATGGTCCGCGTCGAACAGCGGGTTGCGACGGCCGCGGCGCAGATCGACGCGCTGATCGCCAAACCCGACGAGTGCTTCACCGCGCAGGTCAGCGAGACCGCTAGCTTGGCGCGCATGTTACCGAATGATCCCCACGTGCAGATGCTCCACCGCTACGCTGAGATGCTCGCGCTCGTGCGTCCGTATTTCCTGGGTAGTTGGCTGGCGCGCAGCGCTTTGGAATTCGACGAAGCTCTGCTCGGCAACGCGAGCGGTGAGTTCCTGCGTCTGCTCGGCGACGATCGAGTGCTCGCGTTTTGCGTGCTGAAGCTGCGTGGCTGGGGACGCCACGGGCTCGCGTTGACGACCTCGTCGGTTCAATGGCGCAAGGGTGACATTCGCGGCGGGTTCGGATTGTCCGAGATCCCGCCGGACTCGATCCACGTGCATGAGGACGAGCTTCTCATCGGCGCCGTGAGGCTCACCCTCGGCGCGACCGAGGCGGTCAACTTTGCCGGGGCGCTTCAGGCTTGCGTGCGCTTCGTCGCCGCGCGCCCGGGTCCGAAGCTGTGCTCGTGCGGCGCGCCGGGGCACTGGTTTCGGTTTGGACCGAACGGCGCCGTCTGTCGGGGATGCGGCCGCTAACCCATCACCCCTCCGGCTCGAGGAAGAACCCCGTCACGCTCGCCCGCACGTTGTGCCCGGCCGCCGAGCTCACCCGCGCGATCATATGCGGCGCCCCAGCCAAGAGCACCAAGCGATTCGGCTTCGGCATGACAAAGCTCCCGACCCCCATCTCGAGCAATTGCTCGGAGTAAGCCTCGGTCTCGAATCGATAGGCCATGATCGGCAGCTCCTCGCCCTCGGGGTCGACCTCGCCGATCAACAGCTCGCCGCCCCAATGTGCGTTCCAAACCGGGTGCGCATAATAAATAAACGCCCCCGCGTAGAGCTCGTGATCGTCGACGTGCCACGACAAGCCGGTGCCCTGGGGGTAGACATAGGCGCGGGCGCTGATCCGGTCCCAGGTGTCGGCGACCAGCCCGGCGTGGGCCTCGGGGTGATCGAGCAGCGCCCGGATGACGTGGTCGATCGGGGTGTCGCTGGGGTAGCGGTTGGGGTGCGCGGGATCGTGGGGGCCGGTCGCGCCGTCGGCGGGGGTGATGACCTCCTCGCCGCCGAGCGGGACGCCGTCGTCGAGCTTCCAGGCGCCGCGGGTCCGGGTCACCGGGTGGAGCTCGGCGAACTGAAAGTGGCTCCACAGCTCGGTCCACTCGGGCTCGTCGAGGAAATCATCGATGACGCGGAAGCTCGGGTGGTCGATGGTGCCGTCAGGCGTGGGGGGCATGGCCGAGGATGTAGCCGATCCCTTCGGGCGCCGGCAACTGGCGGCCGGGGGCCAGCGTTGCGACGCGCGCGATTCAGTCCGGTAGCCCACAAAATCCGAGGTCCTCGAGCTCCGCCGGTGGATCCTCGGCGACCAGCGGGACGCACTCGGCTCCGGGCTCCGGGCAGTCGGGCTCGGCGAGCGAGCAGTAGGCGGTGCAGCAGTCATCAGCCTCGCACGCGGGCAAGCGCATCGCGTCCATGCAGGCGCTCCCGGCCGGGCAGTCGTTGATCAGCCCGGGGCTACAAGCCGCGCCGGGCGCTGGGGTTGGGTCTTGCGGCGCCCAACAGGCGAAACTAGCGAAGGCCCAGTTGGCGTAGCAGTGCAGGCCCTCCGGACAGTCTTGTGCCAAGGGATCGCAAGCCTGCGCGCACAGGTTCGAGGAGCCTACATGCGAGATCACGCAGACGCTGCCCTCGTCGCACTTGGGGTTGGACGGGTCACCTTTACAAAACGCCATGCACTCTCCGAGCTGCTCGCCGTCGACCTCGTTCGCGTGCCGACAGACGCTGCCTTCGCCGCAGGTGTCCGTGGCCTCGACCCGACCGTCGTAGACGCATGGCTCACCGACTTGGCCATCGCCGAGGATCGGCACGCACTTGTTCGCGTCCCAGGTCCCGCCGGAGCTCGCGTAGGGCACACATTTTTCGCCCTCGGGGCAATCTTGGTACCAAGGGTCACACCCGCTGGGCCCACCCCAGTCGACCGCGGGCCCAGCGTAGAAGCTGCCCGTGGGATCGTTGTGGGTGTCGGCGGAGTCGTCGGTGTCGGTCGCCGTGGTCTCGCCCTCGCCCTCGCCCTCGCCCTCGCTGGTCTCGTCCGCGCTCGTCGAGGTCCCGCCGTGGTTGGTCGTGCTGCCCGCGCCGTCGGCTGCGCCATCATCTTTGCCGGCGCAGGCCGTGGTCCCGAGCAAGCCCAAGGTTGCGATGGCGAAGGCGCCGATCCGCGCGACGCTTGGCATCTTGCTGGAGCGCTGCTCGACTCCACAAAACGGGCAGCTGCGCTCAGCGGCGAAGATGTGGCGGTTGCAGCTCGAGCAAGGGAACATGCGAACGAGTACATCACGAATCAAACCCTCGATGCAACTTCCGCTCCACGCTGGGGTCGGGGTGACACCCGGGGGTCTGGAGCGCGGCGGCGCGCGCGCGCAGCTTGCCCGTCGTCCCGGACGGCGCGCCGCCGTTGCCGACGATCGCGTCGCCACGTCTTCGGCGCTCTAGATTGTGTGGCGTAAATAGTCAGCAAAAGCGTGAGCTCTTCGGGCGGTGATCGGACAACCCCTAGGGACGGCGCAATCAATCGCCGCTGCGGGAGGACCGGACAATGCACGAGAAGCTCACCACCACCACCACCTCGAACGACAGCTCTTTCTCGGACCAGCTTGGTCCCTCCGCGCGGGTCATTGAGCGCGACGGCTTAATGTTCTTGAAGATCGATCGGCGAAGCTGGCGGCGCACGCTGAGCTACGAGATTATGATTGGGCCTCGCCGCATTGGATGATGATGCGCCAAGCACAGACAAAAGGGCTGGAGTCGAGAGGCTCCAGCCCTTTGTGATCGCGGCCAACCAGCAAAAAATTAAAACCGCAAGCTCAGGCCCGAGCGCGGACCGAGCACGGGCGAGAGCGTCGCGCCGCCGCTCCTGCGCGACGCTGCGTTGCGCCGGGTCAGGCGGATCGAGGTGGGCACGATCAAGATGAGCGCGGTGCCTAGCATCGCGGCGCCCGCCGTGCCAATGCCGAGCGCCAAGCCGGCGTCGCTCGAGGCCGCGAACATCTGCTGTACATCGCCCCTGGATTTCGCGTCGTTGTAGCGCTGTTCAAAGTGGTAGGCCACGGCGAAGCCGGCGATCCCCACGGCCATCCCGCCGAAGCCCAAAGTCAGCGTGGTTGCGAGCAAGCCTTGGCCGCTACTTGGGGGGCGCGCTTGGTAGGGCGCGACCGCGGGCGCGACCGGGGGCTGCGGCTCGGCGACGAGGATCGGCGCTGGCGCCACGGCCGGCGCGCTATCGCATGCGTCCCTCGCCCACCGCCCGATTGTATAGCCCACTTCGTTCGCTGGGGCCTGGAGGTCGAACTGCTCGACCCGGTATTCCTCAAACGATCCGTCGTAGTCCGTCAACGACACGCGCCACTGTCCGTTCGAGTCGTGTTTCACTTGGGCGTTCAGCTGGCCTGCGCCAGACTTTTCGGTGAAGTAAACGCGGACCTGGGCCGCGTCATCGAACTCCTCTTTGATCGCAGCCTTGATCTGCTTAGACGACATGGACTCGGCCTGGACCCAAACCTCGCAAGGACGACGCTCGCTCGTTGGCGGCTGGGCTGCGAGGACTGCGAGGGTGATCAGGGAGTGAATCATGATTGTCATGGCGTGCCAGCTTCGCGCTCGAGGAGTCGGGTGGCCGTGCGCCTGCTCAAACCGCTTGGAAACGCGTTCAAGTAGCGCTCGGCGTAGGTCGCGGCTTGGTCTGCATCCTCGTGCTGAGTCAGGGTCATGAGCTCAGCCAAGGCTATCTCGATATAGCCGTCGACCTCGCTGTAGGCGGCGATCTCCGCGAACAGCTTCTTGGCTTGCTTGGGGTCGCTCTTCCTCACGTTCAAGGCCTTGTGGACTTTCTTTCGATCGTTGTCCTTGGCCGCGGCCCGCGTCGGGTCGTCTGCCTCGATCGTCGAGAGATTTTCAGGCTCGGCGGCGGCCTCGATGGTGGGTACACGTTCGGGTTCAGCCTCGGCCTCGACTTCGGCGACGACTTCGACTTCGGCGACGACTTCGGGCTTTGGCTGAGCTTGGCTGACGGGCTTGGGCTCGGGCTCGGGCTCGGGCTCGGGCTCGGGCTCGGGCTCGGGCTCGGCGATGGCCTCGGGCTCGGCCGCGGCTGCAATGCCAACCGCGGTGTTCCGCTCGAGCGCGCGCTCGACCACCGCGTCGGCGCTCGACCCGGCGGATCGATCCACCGACTCCCCCTGCGGCGCCGGCTCGCCCGTGACCTCCGCCGCCATGACCGCGGTCATGGCCGTGACCGAGAGCGTCGCCGCGAACAGGAACTGGCGGACCAGCGATTGTGTCACAACCGCTGTCTTGGTCGCGGCCACAGCGACGGCGGGCGCGCTTACGACGACCGCTGCGCCGCGCAACCCGTTGTGCAAATAGGCCTGAAACCAGTCGTCGAGGCCCCGGGTGTGGTCCGGCGCGACGGTCTCGAGCGTGGCGTAGTAGCGGGCGAGCGGCCCTGCGTTGTCAGGCATCGGCGATCTCCTGAAGCATCTCTTGGAATAAGGGGTCATGGACGGCGCGGCGGCGAGCGACATCACGAAAGCGCGTCAACCTGCGCTTGACCGTGGCCGTCGACCGGCCGATGTGCGCGGCGATCTCTTCGTAGGTCTTCCCTTCAACCCGAAGCCGGATGATCTCGCGGTGCTCGTCATCGAACTCGGCGAGGAACAGCTCGATGGCGCAGTGCCGCTTGGGCTGGTCGAGGGCGTCGAGTTGACCGGCCTCGGCCAGTGGCGCGGGTAAGGCCCTGCCGCCCTGGTTGGTCAAGCGCTGGCGCGCGGCTTCGCGGCGGCGCTGCGAACGATTGCTATTCTTGCAGACATTGCGGGCTGTGCGCCGCAGCCAGCTCCGCAGGTCATCCTTGAAAAACTGCTGGCCGCCGCACTCCGACAGCCGTCGATCAAAGGCGATGAAGGCCTCTTGCACGACTTCGTCGGCCTCGCTCGGGTAGCGAAGCTTGCGACGCGCGAGAATGAGCAATTGATCCCGGTAGCTCCGGTAGGCGACGGTCAGGACCCGGGCGCGGGCCTCCGGCGAGGCCCAGTCTGCCTGAAACTCGCCCCACACCCGCTCCCAGTAGGCCCGCGAAGGGTCCGGGGCGGACGATCCGACCAGTTGTAGCTTGGCGATGGACATGGGCGGATACGCGCGAAGCCGAGTGCCTCGCGGCCAACTCATTGAAGGTTGTCCGAAGGGCCAAAGTTTGGGTCAAAAAATTTGATCTTGCTAGGAACTAAATTTGGGGTCAAGGTTGGCTATGCCTGCACGAGCGCCTGAGCGCCTGTGCACCGCCGTCCCTGAACATTGGACGCGGGTGAGCATGTGTTGAGCCGACTCGCGCTGCGACGATTCGTGGCTCGTGCAAGCCAGCCGGCGCCGGGCCGCCGTTGCAGGTCGAGTAATGATCGCGGGAGCCGTGGACGCGAGATTGTATTGCTAGGACTTATTCGGCGCCGTCGGAATCTCCCCCGCGACCGTCAAGTGGGCGCTGACCATATCGCAAAAATCCGGCGCGACTTGCTGAAGGTCGGCCAACCCTTGCTGGTGACCGACGAGCACCCAGGGCACGGGTGCGACCTCCATCAGCGAGTCTCGCTGCACGTTCAGCGCCCGAAAGGCGAGCAAGCGTGAGAGCGTCGCTCAGCCGAGATCCTGACTTGGTCGCGGCGAGCTGGAGCGGCTCGGTTTTTTTGCTGGATCCCGGCAGGATATTCCCATATCCTGATGCCAAGATATCCCCACAAGCCCCGGGAAAAACTGGCAGACCTGAGCAAAACCGTCGATCTCCTGGCCGTCCTCGCGGACCCCACGCGGGTTCGCTTGCTCGCGCTGCTCGAGGGCGCGGAGCTCAGCGTCGCCGAGCTCACGCGGATCACCGATCTGCCGCAGCCGCGGGTGTCCACGCACCTGCGCAAGCTCAAGGACGCGGAGCTGGTCCGTGACCGGCGTGACGGGGGGTCGAGTTTTTATGGGCTCAACACCCTCGATGAGCCGACTCGCGCGCTGTGGGGGCTGATCCACGCGCGCTGTGACGACTCGTTGCTCGTCCAAGACAAGCGGCGCCGCGACGCTGCGCTCGCGGCTCGGACCAGCCGGCTGCGCTGGCCGGATGAGGTCGCAGGGCAGATGGAGCGGCACTACTCGCCGGGCCGCACCTGGGAGGCGACCGCGCGTGGGTTGCTGGGCTTCCTCGAGCTCGGCGCGGTCCTCGATGTGGGCTCCGGCGACGGGGTCAACGCCGAGCTGCTCGCCGCGCGCGCGGGTCACATCACTTGCCTCGACGTCAGCGAGCGGGTGATCGCGGCGGCGCGCAGCCGGCTCGAGCGCTTCGACAACGTCGACTTTCGTGTGGGCGACATGCACGAGCTGCGCTTCGCCGACGCGAGCTTCGACGCGGTCTTGCTGCTCCACGTGCTGACCTATTCGAACCGGCCGGAGCAGGCGATCGGCGAGGCCGCGCGGGTGCTGCGGCCAGGCGGGGCGCTCGCCTTGGTCAGCCTCGTCGAGCATGAGCACCGCAAGATCGCGGCGGCCTACGATCATCAAAACCTCGGCTTTGCGCCCAGCGATCTCGACGCCATGCTGTGCGCGGCGGGCCTCGCCGTCGTCCAGTGCGCGCCCAGCTCCCGCGAGCGCCGCAAGCCCTATTTTCAAGTCCTGACCGCCTTCGCGCACAAGCCCAGCCCACCGTGACCATCCCTACCCAAGCCCCTCGCGACCGCCTGGCTTTGCTTCGTTCACTCCTGCGCGAGCGCATCGTGATGCTCGACGGGGCCATGGGCACGCTGCTCCAAGGCCACCAGCTCGGCGAGGCCGACTACCGGGGCACGCGCTTCGCCGATCACGGGCGCCAGCTCAGCGGCAACAACGATCTGCTGTCGCTGACCCAACCCGAGATCGTCCGCGACGCCCACCGGATCTACTTCGAGGCCGGGGCCGACATCGCCGAGACCAACACCTTCTCGTCGACGGCGATCGCCCAGGCCGACTACGGCCTCGAGCACCTCGCCCACGAGCTCAACGTCGCCGGGGCCCGGCTCGCGCGCGAGGCCGCCGACGCCATCGCGACCCCCGATCGCCCGCGCTTCGTCGCCGGCGCGATCGGCCCGACCAACCGCACGCTCTCGCTCTCGCCCGACGTCGAGGACCCGGCGTTTCGGGCGATCGACTACGCGACCTTGCGCGAGGCCTACGCCGAGCAGATCCGCGGGTTGATCGAGGGCGGCGTCGATCTGCTCTTGTTCGAGACCATCATCGACACGCTCAACGTCAAGGCCGGGCTGATGGCCGCGTTCGACGTATTCGACGAGCGCGGCATGTTTGGCATGGAGCTGCCGATCATGATCTCGGGCACGGTCACCGATCGCAGCGGGCGGATCTTGTCGGGCCAGACCATGGCCGCGTTTTGGCGCTCGATCGCCCACGCCAAGCCGATCAGCGTCGGGCTCAACTGCGCGCTCGGGGCCGCCGCGATGCGCCCCTACGTGGCCGAGCTCGCGGCGCTCGCCGATTGTGCCGTGTCTTGCTACCCGAACGCCGGGCTGCCCAACGCGTTTGGCGAGTACGACGAGCTGCCCGAGCAGACCGCCGCGGAGCTGCGCGAGTTCGCCGAGAGCGGGCTGGTCAACATCGTCGGCGGCTGCTGCGGGACCACGCCCAACCACATCCGGGCGATCGCCGAGTTCGTGGGCACGCTCGAGCCCCGCCGGCTGCCTGCTGACAACCAGCCGCGCGAGCTCGGCGACGATCCGGCCACGCACTTCGCCGGGCTCGAGCCCCTGACGATCAACCGCGCGACCGGCTTTGTGATGATCGGCGAGCGGACCAACGTCACCGGCTCGCGCGCGTTCGCCAAGCTGATCAAGGCCAACGACTACGAGCGGGCGCTCAACGTCGCGATCTCGCAGGTCCGCAACGGCGCCAACATCCTCGACGTCAACATGGACGAGGGCATGCTCGACTCGGAGCAGGCCATGCGGACCTTCCTCAACCTGATCGGCTCGGAGCCCGAGGTCGCCCGGATCCCGATCATGATCGACAGCTCGAAGTGGTCGGTGATCGTCGCCGGGCTCGAGTGCGTGCAGGGCAAGGCCGTGGTCAACTCGCTGTCCCTCAAAGAGGGCGAGGCCGACTTCTTGAGCAAGGCCACGATCGTCAAGCGCCACGGCGCCGGGGTCGTGGTCATGGCCTTCGATGAGCAGGGCCAGGCCGAGACCGCGGCGCGCAAGCTTGCGATCTGCAAGCGCGCCTATGACCTGCTCACGGGCACGATCGGCTTCGATCCCACGGACATCATCTTCGACCCCAACGTGCTTGCGATCGCGACGGGCATCGTCGAGCACGAACGGTTCGCGCTCGAGTTCATCGAGGCGACCCGGGCGATCAAGCGCGAGTGCCCCGGCGCCCGGGTCAGCGGCGGGATCTCGAACCTCTCGTTTAGTTTCCGCGGCAACGATGCGGTCCGCGAGGCGATGCACTCGGCGTTCTTGTTCCACGCGATCGCGGCCGGGCTCGACATGGGCATCGTCAACGCCGGGCAGCTCGTGGTCTACGAGGACATCGAGCCGGAGCTGCTCGAGCGCGTCGAGGACGTGTTGTTCGCCCGCCGCGAGGACGCCACCGATCGCCTGCTCGAGATCGCCGACGGCGTGCAAGACAGCAAGATCGAGCGCAAGACCGATCTGGGCTGGCGCGAGCAGCCGGTCGCCAAGCGGCTCGAGCACGCCTTGGTCCAGGGCATCACCGACTTCGTCGAGGCCGACACCGAGGAGGCCCGGCAGGCGTTCGCGCGGCCGCTCGACGTCATTGAAGGGCCGCTGATGGACGGCATGCGGGTCGTCGGGGATCTGTTTGGCGCCGGCAAGATGTTCCTCCCGCAGGTCGTCAAGAGCGCCCGGGTCATGAAGCGCTCGGTCGCCTACCTGATGCCCTACATGGAGGCCGAGCAAGACGGCGGCAAGCTCGAGCCCGCTGGGCGGGTGGTGCTGGCCACGGTCAAGGGCGACGTCCACGACATCGGCAAGAACATCGTCGCCGTGGTCCTGCGCTGCAATAATTATGAGGTCACGGATCTCGGCGTGATGGTCCACGCCGAGACGATCCTCGCGACCGCGCGCGAGGTCGGGGCCGACATCATCGGGCTCTCGGGCCTGATCACCCCGAGCCTCGACGAGATGGTCTATGTGGCCAAGGAGATGCAGCGGCAAAAGTTCGAGCTGCCCTTGCTGATCGGCGGCGCGACCACCAGCCGCCAGCACACCGCGGTCAAGATCGCTCCGAGCTACGAGAACCCCACGGTCCACGTGCTCGACGCCTCGCGGGTCGTCAACGTGGTCTCGGATCTGCTCGACCACGATCGCCGCCGGCAGCTCGATCACAACAACCGCGCCGCCCAGGCCGAGCTTCGCGAGTTGCACAAGCGCAAGCAGCAAAACCCGATCACGCCCCTGTCTCGCGCCCGCCGCCAGGCCCCCAAGCTCGACTGGCGGGCCGAGGATCTCGGGGTCCCCCAGGTGTTGGGCACCCAGGTGATCGCTGACGTCACGCTCGCGCAGGTCGTCGAGTACATCGACTGGACCTTCTTCTTCACGTCTTGGGATCTGCGCGGGGTGTACCCGGCGATCCTCGAGCACCCCAAGTACGGCGAGGCGGCCCGCGATCTGTTCGTCCAAGGCAAGCAGCTGCTCGCCGAGCTGATCGCCGGTGACAAGCTCGGGATCCGGGCCGTGCAGGGGTTTTGGCCGGCCAACCGCGACGGCGACGACATCGTGGTGTGGGAGCCGGGCGCGGTCGGCCAGCGCGAGCTCACCCGGTTTTGCATGCTCCGTCAGCAGACCTTTCGGGGCGTGGGCAAGGACCCGGGCGCGCCCGAGGTCTACCGCTCGCTCGCCGACTTCGTCGCGCCGATCGACAGCGGCCTGGTCGATTACGTGGGCGCGTTCGCGTGCACCACGGGGATCGGCGCCGATGCGCTCGCGGCCCGCTACGAGGCCGAGCACGACGACTACCGCTCGATCATGGTCAAGGCCCTCGCCGATCGCTGCGCCGAGGCCTACGCCGAGCTGCTCCACCAACGCGCGCGCCGCCAGTGGTACGCCCCCGGCGAGCAGCTGAGCCGCGAGCAGCTGATCCGCGAGGGCTACCGCGGCATCCGTCCGGCGTTTGGCTACCCCGCGTGCCCCGAGCACACGGAGAAGGGCAAGCTGTTCGAGCTGCTCGAGGCCGAGGCCCAGGGCATCGCGTTGACCGAGAGCTACGCGATGACCCCGGGCGCGAGCGTCAGCGGGATCTACCTCGGGCACCCGCAGAGCCGCTACTTCTCGCTGGGCAAGATCGGCCGCGATCAGGTTGAGGACTACGCGCGCCGCAAGGGCATGAGCGTGGCCGAGGTCGAGCGGTGGCTAGGGCCAAACCTCGGCTACGAGGAGCCCGCCACCGGCGCGGCCGCGTGAACTGGCAGTCATCCCGTTAGGGGAGATCGCCGCCCAACTGCGAGGGCGGGGAGGTGGGATTGCTCGATACGAGGCAAAGTGCGCAAGTGGAGTGATGATGACACGCATGAACTGCGCTGCGGTGTCAACAGTCGTCGCATTTTGGGTCAGCGGAATAACGCCCTAGGCTGCCTCCGATGATCTAAAGATCATGATCCAAAGGTCAATCAGGGCTGCTCTGTAGCGATTTACAACCTAATAGTAGCAGCTCATCAGGGACTATCTCGCGAAAGCTCGATGCGATGAAATCGCATGACATCGTGAGCCCGCACACATGACACTGACGAATCCTATAGGTCTGGGGCTGTTGTTCACGTGCTAAGTACTACGAGTATTTCGCGCACTGCGCTTCTGTCCTCTCAATCTCTTGATCCTCGTCAAGTAATCATCTTACTATTTAATCGTTCTACAGGACCCTCGTGCATTCTAAGTGTGTTCAGAGCCTTTTTTTCGCTGCTGCGCTCGCGCTCGTCGCCTGCAACGATGACGCGATTGACGCTAGCGCGACCGAGGCCGCCACGAGCGACACCGAAACCGGGGACGAGCTCGGGGACGGGGCGGGCGACGGCACCGAGGCTGGTGACGGCGACGGCACCGAGGTTGGCGACGGCGACGGCGACGGCACCGAGGTTGGCGAGGGCGACGGAGACGGCGAGGGCGAGGGCGAAGGCGAGGGCGAAGGCGACGGAGACGGCGAGGGCGACGGAGACGGCGAGGGCGACGGAGACGGAGACGGAGACGGCGAGGGCGACGGGGACGGCGAGGGTGACGGCGACGGGGACGGCGAGGGTGACGGCGACGGCGACGGCTTGTGCGCCGACGGTTGCGGGGCTCCCAATTGCGGCGCGTGCCCGGCGGGACCCGTCGGCGTGACGCTTGGCAGCTATGCCATCGACAGCACCGAGGTGACCGCGGGCCAGTACGCCGAATTCCTCGCTGTCGAGTTCGACGCGGAATTTTTCGCCGAGCTCCCGGCTGGCTGCGAGTTCAAGCTTGACTTTACGCCTAACAACTGGCCGGCCAACCCGCCGCCCAACATCCCGGTCGTGGGCGTCGACTGGTGCGACGCGATGGCGTACTGCACATGGGCCAACAAGCACCTGTGCGGGGCGATCCAAGGCGGGCCGTCGATCATCACCGACGTCGAGAACCCGACCACCAACGAGTGGTACCGGGCGTGCAGCGGCGGAGGTGTGACCAACTATCCCTACGGGTTGACCTACGTGGGCGACCGCTGCAACACCGTCGATGCTGGGTTCGAGCAGCTCACCAACGTCGGGTCGCTGGCCAGCTGCGAGGGCGGCTACTCGGGGATCTACGACATGAGCGGCAACGCTTGGGAGTGGACCAACGCATGCAACGACAACGGCGAGTGCCAGCGGCGGGGCGGCTCCTACTTTAGCACCGGCCCGATCTCGCGCTGCGGCATCAACAGCGTCCGTGCCCGCGATTTCCGCCATCACAGCCAGGGCTTTCGCTGCTGTTCGAACGACTGATGTCGCTCGCGGCCCGAGCCTCACCACCACCCCTTCGAGCCATGAACGATCCGCGACTTTGTGCCTGGATAGCCTCGTCTCTCGCGCTAGCGCTGAGCGTGGGTTGTACCGACGATCCAGCGGTCGGCGGCGAGACTGAGACCGAGACCGAGACCGGCATGCAGGAGGTCGGCGATGGTGACGGCGATCCGTCGCCGGAGACCGGCGACTGGGGCGAGACCTCGGCCGAGACCTCGGGCGACGGCGACGGCGACGGCGACGGCGACGGTACCGAGGATGGCGACGGCGACGGCGACGGCGATGGCGACGGCGATGGCGACGGCGACGGCGACGGCGACGGCGGCTTGCTCGATGACATCCCGCCGGAGGAGTGGGAGCCGGTCCCCAACCCCAACGGGGTCCCGATCCCGCTGCCGGGGGTCTACGACGATATCGGCCCCGCCGATCCCAACGATGGGTTTCGATCGCTGATCGGGCTGTACATCCGCGACCGCGCGGGGCTGGTCGACTTCGTCCACGACGTCTCGGATCCGCAAAGTGACATCTTTGGCCAATATATGGGCGTCGAGGAATTCCTCGAGGACCACGCGCCGCTCGAGTATGACTTCGAGCTGCTCCAGGCCTGGCTCGATTATGTCGGCTTCTCGGTCGACTATCTCGCAAGCAACCGAATGCTGATTCAGTTCGGCGGCACGGTCGGGCAGTTCAACGAGGCGTTCAACACCACGTTGCACGTATGCATGCGCAAGAACCCGCAGGGGGGTAACCCGCCGATCCCGGTGTATTGCGCGCTCTCGCCCTCGACCTTGCCGCAGTTCATCGCCGGCCGCAGCCCGGGGATCGTCACCGCCGACCTGCCCGCCGAGATCGGGCAGCTGCCCGCCGAGCTCGGCACGATCATGGCGTCTCCGCCAGCGAACGCGACATCCGGCTCGCGCCTGACCCCAGCCCGCGTGGCCGCGGCCTACGGCGTCGACGAGCTCTACGCGATGGGCTACGACGGCAGCGGCCAGCGGATCGGCGTGATCGTGGGGGCGACCATCCACTTCAAGTGGGCGCAGACCTTCTGGCAGAGCTTCGGGATCGTCCGCACCAACCCCGACATCAACTATGTCGTCGAGCCCCCGGTGACCCGTTACATCGAGGCGCAGCTCGACACGGCTTGGGCCGGAGCGATCGCGCCAGGGGCCGAGCTGGTGCTCTACAACGGCGCCGACGCGCGCAACACCGCGATGGTGTTCACCTTCAACGAAGCGATCACCCGGGCGCCGAGCGACGGGGTCTCGGTCTTGACCGACTCGTTCGCCCACCGCGAGGACTCGGAGCCCAAGGTCGTGCGCGATCAGTACAACGACTCGGGCCTAGTCGGGGCCGCGTTCGGGCTCACGCTGCTCGCCGCGAGCGGCGACTCGGCGCGGCCCGACACGCCGAGCTCGAGCCCCTACGTGACGGCCGTGGGCGGGACCCGCTTGTACTACAGCAACGACGGCGTGCTGGTCGACGAGATAACCTGGAACCTGTCGGGCTCGGGCATCACCAAGTCGTTCGCGCTGCCGCCGTGGCAAGCCGAGGTCGCGGGCGAGATCGCGGCCAACCGCGTGGTCGTCGATGTCGCGGCCGCGGCCTCGCAGTTTTCGCCCTACTGGGTCTACTACAACACGCAGTGGTCGCTGTACGGCGGGACCAGCTTCTCGGCGCCGGTCTGGGCCGGGCTGGTCGCGGTCGCCAACCAATACCGCGAGGCCAACGGCATGGCCCCGGTCGGGTTCCTCAATCAAGCGCTGTACACCACGCCGGCCTTACAAGCTTCGTTTCGCGACATCACGATCGGTGGGACAGACATGTTCAACGCCGGCCCCGGTTGGGACGTCCCGACCGGTTGGGGGGTTCCCAACGCCTTGGGCTTCGCCCAAACTTTCCCTTCGCCCTGAGCTGATCTGGCCGGGATGATGATGAAGCTCGAGGTTCGCACCCGTTTAGCGAAGGCGCCGCGTGAACTCGCAGCGCTGGCGCGAGCGATCAGCTTGGTGCTGGTCGCGCTCGCGGTCGTGCTGCTGTGCGATTCGCTCGGGGGCCTCGCGAGCTTCGATGACGGGCTGCGCTGGCGCTATGTCGAGCTCGCCGAGGCGCTCGGTGAGAGCCGCGCGACCCGTGATCGAGTGGTGGTCGTCGTCGCCGATCGCGAGACCGTCGCCGAGTGGGGTCCGCCGCCGTATTCGGCCGAGCAGCTCACCGCGCTGGTCGAGCCGATCGAGGCCGGCGACCCCGACCTGATCGCCGAGCTCGGGTTCACGCGGATGCTCGGCGGCGAGGAGCTCGGCGAGCTTCAACGCGACGGGTTGCTGCTGCGCAGCGGCGACAGCCAGCTCGCCTCGCCGTGGTCGGGGCCGGGGCTGGTGCACGGCGACTTGTTGCTCGGTCCGAGCGACGTGCTCGTCGAGCTCGGGGAGCGCAGCGCCACGCTCCCGCCGATGCCGAGCCGGCTGCCGGTTCGGTGGCTGACGCCGCGCTCGCGCCTGCCGGTGGTCTCGGCGCATGACGTGGCCAGCGGCAGGATCCCGGCGGGGACCTTCGCTGGGCGCGTGGTCGTGCTTGGGGTCAGCGATCCGAACCATGCGATGCCGATCGCGACCCCGCTGGGGTTGCTGAGCCCGGTCGAGATCGAAGCGCACGCGCTGGCTGGCCTCGCCGACGATGCGCTCTGGCGCGAGCCGCCGCCCGCGGCGATCTACCTGGGTTGCCTGGTGCTCGCGCTCGCGCTCTTGTGGTCGAGCTCGCGGGTTCGCGGGCTCCGGTTCGGGCTGCTGTTGGTCGGTGGTTGCGCGCTGCTGCTGCTCGGCGACTTCGTCGCCTACACCAACGGCTGGCTGCGGCTCGGCAGCGCGCACGCGCTGGCGACCGGCGTCGCGGTGCTGTTTGGCCATTGGGCCTTGATCCTGGCTCAGGCCTCCAGGGCCGTGGAGCAGCTGTCCGCGCGGGTCCTGCAAGCGATGGCCGGCTCGGACGCTGCGCGGGTCGTCGACGATACCGGGTTTTGGGACGACCTCGCGGCGCTCGGCTCCGAGTTCGCCCGAGCGCACTTGGCCGACGCGGCCACGACGATGCTCGAGCGCCAGCACGAGGGGTGGAGCCTGCACACGCGAGCGAGCGCTGGGGCCGATGAGCAGGGGCTCGAGGTCCCGGCCCTCGGCGCGAGCCTCGATCTTCGCCGCGCGCCGTTTCGCGGGGTTTGGCTGACCCAGCGAGCGAGCTGGATCAAGCTGGACCCGCGCAGCCCGGTTTCGACCTTGATCGTGCCGCTCGAGCACGAGGGCGAGTTCCTCGGCCTGTGGCTGGTCCACACCGGTGAGCGCGACGCGCTCGAGCCAGAGGTCCGCGAGGGCTTCGAGGCGCTCGGCGCTCAGATCGCCGCGAGCTTGGTCCGTCGACGCCAGCGCTCGGCCCTGCGCGAGCAGGCCGCCGCGACGGATCTGCGGGGCCGGGTCGATACCATCATTGGTGGGCTCGAGCTGGTTCACAACCAGCGACGCTGGGGCATCGAGCTGCTCGAGCAGCTCCCGGTCCGCGCCGCGATCGCGACGGCTTGGGGCGAGTTCGAGTTCGTCGATCCGCGCCTGCGCGCCGAGCTCGGCCAGCAATTTCCCCACACCTTAGCGGACGAGGACCCTGCGCACGGGCTCCAAAACGCGATCGTCCGGCTCAGCGGCGTGACCTTCGAGCAGGCCCATCGGATGATGCGCGAGGTCATCCAGCGCGGCGTCGAGGTCGAGCTCCCGGCCAGCGCCGATGACGAGCCCGAGGTTTGGGTGCTCTCGCGCATCTACAGCGAGCGGGGCATTGGGCTGCCGGGCTTTCGTCCGGCGGTCCACGAGCACATCCTGTTGAGCGCGCGGCCGTCGGCGGCGCGTGAGGCAGCCGCGTCCGGCAAACGTCGGGTATTGCGGAGCGCATGATCGCAGCACTCCCTCTGGGCCTCGCGCTCGAGCTGCTCCCAGCCCGCGGCCTCGACCAGTCGATGCTGCTGCCGGTGCTGATCGGCGTCTTGGTGGTCCTGCTGTTCACCGAGATCTTCGGCTGGGTGTTCGCCGGCGCGATCGTGCCGGGCTACCTCGCGTCGGTGCTGATCATCCAGCCGGTCACCGGCGCGGTGGTGATCTTCGAGGCGATGGTGAGCCTGGGCCTGGCCACGGCGCTCGCTACGATCCTCAGCCGGACCGGCGCCTGGTCGCGATTCTTCGGGCGCGAGCGGTTCTTCTTGATCCTCGCGGTCAGCTTGCTCGTGCGTATCCACGACCACGCATGGTTCGCGCCGTGGGCGGTCGCGCGGATCGACGCGATGTTCGACACTGGGCTCGAGTTCCAGCAGGAGTTCTACAGCATCGGCCTGGTCCTGGTCCCGCTGACCGCCAACATGCTGTGGAAGCCGGCCTTGCACCGCGGGGTGATGCAGCTCGGGGTCCAAGTCGCGCTGACCTACGTGATCGTGGCGTTGGTGCTCGTGCCCTACACCAACTTGTCGCTCAGCAGCATCGAGTTGACCTACGAGGACGCCGCCGTCGACTTCATCGGCCACGCCAAGGCCTACATGATCTTGTTGACCACGGCGCTGGTCGCCGCGCAGCTCAACTTGACCTACGGCTGGGACTTCAACGGGATCTTGGTCCCGGCCCTGCTCGCGCTGCTGTGGCTGACCCCGCTCAAGCTGCTTGCTACGCTCGGCGAGGCCGCGGTCGTGTACTACCTGGTCAAGGGCTTCTTGCGCCTGCCTGTGGTTCGCCACCTCGACTTCGCCGGGCCGCGCAAGCTGACGCTGGTGTTCGGCCTCGCGTTCGTGTGGAAGATGGCGCTGGGGTTTGGCTTGATGGCGCTGGTCCCCGGGTTCAAGGCCGGCGACGCCTACGGCTTTGGCTATCTGCTGTCGAGCCTGCTCGCTACCAAGATGCTGGCGCGCTCGGGCATCCGCGCGGTGCTGTTGCCGGGCATCACGGCATCGGCCGCCGGGTTCGTGATCGGCAGCGTGGTGGGGTTCGTGCTCGACATCGTCGCGCCGACGCCCCTGCCGAGCGTCTCGGTCACGCGACCGGCCAGCCAGCGGCTGGTGAGCACGCCGCTGGGGGTGATGAGCTTGGCGCGGATGCAGATCGAGGCCCAAGCCGTCGAGCTCGAGCCGCCGACCCACGCCGAGCTTGCGCAGCTCGAGCTGTTTTGGTCCGAGCTCGCTGGCCTCGGGCTCGCAGACAAGCCGCTCGAGCAGACCCGGCGGCGGGCGGCGGGGCTCGGCCTGCAGATCGTCGGGCTCGGTCGGGTCTCGAGCGGGCTTAGCGATCGCGGCGAAGAGCGGGAGTGGTTGGCGGTCGTCGACGCCGACGGGCCGCAGCGTCGCGGGTTCGTGACCGGGCTGGTGATCCCCGGGGCGAGCGGTCCCGTGCTGGTCGTGCCGATGCCAACCCGCGAGGCGCCGGTCGCCGAAGCCGCCGCGGTCGCGTGTCGACGCGTCGATTGCCGGGCGGTGTTGGTCGCCGGACGCGAGCTCGACCGGGCGGGGACCAGGGTCAACCCCCGGCCGCTCGAGGTCGCCGTCGAGGCGTTCGCGGCCAAGCAGGTGGTGGTCTTGCGTGCTCGTCGGTCATCGCTGCCCACGCAGGTCCACGTGATGCGCGGTCGCTTCGGTCTCAACGAGCTGTGGCCGGGGGACTACGAGCTCGACTGGTCGCCGGGCGAGGCGTTGATCCAGGCCCCAGCGGGCGATGGCGACTTCGCGGTGCTCGAGGCGACCCCCGAGCGCTACGAGGCGCTGGTGGTCGAGGGCGGCTGGGGGCTGGCGAGGTTCCCCGGCGCCGAGCCGGGGGCTAGCGAGCGCCACGCCGACACGCGGCTGGTCCCGATCCTCGCCGAGATGTTCGCCGATCGTGAGCCGCCGGGCTTGGCTGGGGCCGGCTACCAGCCGCCGTCGAAGCCCGAGCTGTTGCTGCTCGAGCAGGACATCGTCGCGCCCCTGGTCAACTGGGCCCGAGGCTCGGGCCCCGGCGAGCCCCCGCCGGCGAGCGTGGCCCTGTGGGCAGGGCTGATTGGCTACGAGCTCGTCGAGTTCGGCGATTGCCGAGCTGTCCCGGCGAACGACGGGGACGCGCCATGTTTGGTCATGCTCCGCGAGCGCGGGGGATCGCGGCCGAGCACGGCCGGCTGGGGCACGCTGATCGTCCGCCGGGACCCGCGGGCGCTGGGGGTGATCATCGAGGTCCCGCGCCCGCATCGTGAGGCGCAGACGTGGCGCGTCGCGGTCGAGCTGTGGCAGCTGAGCCGGGCGTCGACGCTGTTGATCGCGGGCGCTGATGGCCTGCCGAGGCGGCCCGACGCGGCGGGCCGCCGGGAGGCCGACGAGGAGCCCGACGAGGAGCCGGCTTGGGTCGGATCGCCGAATCCCGACCCGGTCCGCGCGGGCAACCTCAAGACCCCGTTTCAGGCGTTTCATCAGGCGATCGAGGGACGCTCGGTCCGCGAGGTCCTGCAGATTCGCGGGTTCGCCTCGTACCACGCCATCGATCGCGATCTGATCCTCGGCCTTGGTCAGCCGGGCCCCGCCGACCAGCTCGACGAAGCCTGCTGGGCGGCGCTCGAGCCTCGGCTCGCGGCGTTGGTCGCGAGCTGGGGTAGTAGCTGCCAGATCGCCGATGGATCCGAGGACCTCTACCTGTTGTCGGGCGCCGGCACGCCGCAGCTCGAGTACAGCCGCGAGCTGCACAGCCGCGAGGTCCGGATGATGTGGCTCAGCGCAGGGCTGCGCCAGCGGTTCGCGGGCGATGGCGGGCAGGTCGAGCTCCGCGGGCTGTTGCAGGCCGGCTTCGAGCTCGACGCCCGCCATGAGTTCGACGCCCTGCTGCAGCCGATCGAGCCAGCCTCGGGCGCCGACCGAGGCCGCGTGGAGGTCGATGAGGAGGGCTTCGCGGCGGCCGTCGAGCTCGCGCGCAAGTTCGCCGAGGTCGGCAACCTCCACCTGCTCCGCGAGCTCCGAGCGCTGCACCAGACCAGCGCCAACCTCCGCGTCGAGGCGGCGATCGGTGAAGACTGGGGGCGGGCGTTCCTGCTGATCGAGCGGGCTGGGGAGCGCTCGGGCGAGCGGGCGCTGGTGGTCCTCGATCACACCCTCGACCGTCGAATCGAGCTGTCCGCCGCCGCGCTCGCCGACGAGTTCCATGGGCTCGGGCGGCTGCACCTCGCCGGCTTGGCCCGGCCGCAGGTGCTGATTGTCTCGGACCTAGGCCTCGCCCAGGAGGGGGTGCTGCCTTGAGCATTCAAAGGCCGGTGGCCCAGACCTCGGAGGCGGTCGTGCGGCGCCTGAACGTACCGACGCAACACGGCGCCGAGCCGGGCCGCGTCCGACTCGCGACCGTGACCATGGCGGTGTGCCTTGCGGCGCTGGTCGCGGTGACCTGGCTCGGTCCGCGGCTCGCCGAACGGATGAACTCGTCGATCGCGGCCAAGCTCGCCGACGCCGAGCGAGTGGTCTACTACAAGGTCGACAGCGACAGCGGCCCGAGCTTCCTGCTCAGCCCCGGCGATCAGACGATCAAGCTGATCAGCCACCTGCTGTTGCCGCCCGACACCAGCTACGATCCCGATCAGGACTACGCCTACGGGCTGCTGTTGATCGTCCGCACGCCCGACGGTCGCGAGCTCTCTCGCCAGGAGCTCAACATCCGCACGCGCCAGAGCAAGAGCGGCCCGATCGGGTCCGGCTGGACCCATGAGAACGCGTTCATGCTCGGCGAGGGCGCCAGCGAGTTGACCGATGATCGGCTGACCCGCGTGCGGCTGCCCGAGTCGGACGGCGAGCGCGTGCTCGAGTTGCGCCTGATCCCCCGGATCCCCCGCGCCGATGTCAGCGGGCTCGTGCGGGTCTACGCTCGCCGGCCGCAGTCCGTCGACGAGCAGATGCTGCGAGAGTTCTCGCTCGCACCCGAGGTCGGGCGCGAGCTGGTCTCGCGGGTGACCTACCGTCGCTGGCATCAGCTCTCCGACGACGAGCGTAAGGTCAAGCTCAGCTGGGTCTGGACTCGGCTCGCGGGCAAGGGCTTGCTCGGTCGCGACTACCACGCGCAGGGCATCTACGAGACCGGCTTTCGACTCCCACGGCGGACCCAGACCGACGATCGTCGGCTCGAGGTCGACCGTTGGCGTTGGCAGGCCATCAACGTGCTCGGCCCAGCCGAGCTCGAGCTGCGGGCGTTCGGTGATCCCGACGCCATCGCCAGCCTCGAGGTTCACGGGCTCGGTCTCGATGGCGTCGAGTCGGCCTACCCCGGTAGGGCCGACGTCCGGGCCCTGCAGATCCCCGCTGGCCTCCACACCTTGATCATCAGCGCCACACAACGGCTCGAGGTCGAGATCGAGGTCACCGACGCCGAGCCCGAGCGGGTGTGGTTTAGCGAGGCTGATCGACCGACGCGCCGCAACGAGGGCGGCAACGAGGTGCTCGAGCCCGACTATCGCCGGATCATACTCGCCCGGGTCGGCGTGTGGTGGCCCGAGCCGCCGCGCTGGAGCGTGGTTGGCCCGGCGGACGTGCTCAGCAGGACGTTTCGCTTCGACGTCCGGGTCGCGACCAATGTGCCTTCGGCGTGGTGGGCTGGACCCGGGCCGCGGCCGATCCTCGACGTATGCTTCCTCGACGATCAAGACCACGAGCTTGGCTGCGACCGCTGGACCGGGCGGCCCTCGACCGGCTCGCGCTTCGAGGGCCTGCGCGAGGACCAGGACGACCCGAAGCTTCGCGCGCCGCGGTGGTATGTGGTCTCGGAGCCGCAGACCCTGCGGGTCATCGCTCCGGCGAACGCGGCGAGCGTCGAGCTCCGCGCGGGCCCGGGCGACGACCCGGACTCAGGCCAGCGGCTGCTGATCCGCGGCTACGGCTACTGGCCCGAGGTTGCGACAGTGCTGGCCGAGCCGTTCGCCAGCTACGCCGGGGCGCAGAGCCGCTGGCGTTACCCGCCCTTCGACCAGCGGACATGGTTCCCCATGCGTCCGGCCAACTTCGTCGCCCTGCGAGACACGCTCGCGCTCGCCGAGCTGCACGTGCAGGTCCGGCTGCAGCCACGCGGGGACGGCGATGGTCGTGGGGACGGCGATGGTCGTGGGGGCTGGGACGCCAGTCTCGATCCCGACGACCGCCTCGCCAACTTGTTGGCCGGCGACGATGGTTGGGACCCGGGACCGTGGGTGACCCTCGATCCTCGCGGCGTTCACCGGCGCCGCTCGATCCTCGAGCGGCTCGACGGCGGCGCGCACCGCCAGCTGCGCAATCATTGGGATCCCAGCTTACTGACCAAGCTCCTGGTCGGGCGCAGGTGGGTCGTCGATCTCTCGGCTGGCGGCCCCGGGCCACCGGCGCTGCATTGGCGCGTCGATCCGCGTACGCTGGGCCGGACGATGACCGTCCACGTCGATGATCAGAGCTTCACTCGCAAGCTCACGGCGACCCGCGGCCGCTGGCGCTTGCCGGTGATCGAGGGGCGCCGGCGGCTGACCGTCGAGATCGACGATCCGCTCGAGAGTCATGAGCTGTGGCTCGATCGCCCGGTGCTGATTGCGAGCCCGCCGGTCTCGCGCCAGCGGACCCTCCACGAGCTCACGACCAAGCTTCGGTTCCCGCTCGTCAAGCCCGGGGTCGAGGCGCTGACCGTCAACGTCGTGGTCTACCTGCCGCGCGAGCGCGAGCGGGCCGAGCTCGCGCTGGCCGTCGACGAGGGCGAGCCCGAGCGCGTGACCGGGGTCGTCGGTGAGCGGCTGAGCGTGCCCGCGCGGCGGTTCACGATCGACGCCGAGCAGGCCCTCGACGTCCACCAGCGGCCGGTCGCCACGCGCGAGCCGATCCATTACGCCGAGCTCGACACCCACCGCGGCGTGCCGCTCGACGTCGTGAGCTTGCAGATCACCCTGGGCGAGGACGTCGTCCCCGGTCGCCACGAGGTCCGCGTCGATCTGCTCGACGGCGGTCGGGTCTGGGTTCGGGCCATCCATCGCGGCGTCGCGCCGCGCTCGTTCCAGACCACGAGCTGGATCGAGGCCGCCGAGAAGGACCCGCAGTGAGTCGCGCGAAGCCAGGCTTGCTGCGCGCGAGCGCGATCGCGGGGCTCGGGCTCGCGGCCTGCTCCGACGCGTGCGTGCACGAGCGCTCGGACCACAGCCACGAGCCGCTAGTCGAGCGCCAGCAAATGAGCTTCGCCGATCTCGAAGCGCGGCTGTGGCCGACCGAGCCCGACGCCTGGCGTCCGCTCGGCGAGACGCAGCTCGGCGCGCTCGAGCAGCTCGTGTGCCTGTTGGTCGAGCAGGCGGTCAGCAAGGGCTCGCGGAGGCGCCCACGGGCGCTCCAGACCCGCCAAGCCCTGATCCTGGCCAAGCTCGCCGGCGTCGAGCTCCACGCTGTCTCGCTCGCCTACGAGGGCCGGCAGGTCGAGCTGTGGGTGGTCGTCGAGCCGAGCAGCGATCGCCGGGGCCGAGGCTCGTATTTGATCCGCCGCGGTCCGGCCGAGCCCGACGCGCTCGAGTGGCTCGTTCAGGCCCCGCACAGCCGGTTCGACAAATACACCGGGGCCATCGCTTTGCGCCTGTTCATCGAGGACGACGCCCGCTCGGCGCGGGCGCTGATGACCAACAGCGCCCACCGCTACCGCCAGCTCGACGGGAGCCGTGAGCCTCGCCCGGCGCCGATGGACAACCCGGCGGACGCGGCCCACAACCCCGAGCACCCGATCGCCCGGGTCACCGCCGCCCTGCTCAGCGCCCACGAGCTCGCGCTCGTGCAGCTCCATGGCTTCAGCCGCAGCGCCGCGGCCGGCGACCCCGAGCTGATCGTCTCGGCCAGCGCCGAGCAGCCATCGCCCGCGAGCGCGGCGATCCTCGATCGGCTCCGCGTCGAGTTGCCGGGGCGCACGGTCGGACACTACGGCGTCGACACTCAGCGGCTCGGTGGGCTCGCCAACGTCCAAGCCCGAAGCTCGCGCGCTGTTCGGCGCTGCTTCATCCACGTCGAGCTGTCGCATACGCTGCGCAAGCAACTCCTCAACGATCGTGAGCTGCGCTCGCGGTTTGCCAGGGCGGCGCTCGCCACCGAAGGTCTCAGCCGAGCTTGCGGATGAGTCGGTCCGAACCCACGTCTGGGTCGATCGACGCGGTCGTCCGGTTGTTCGAGCGCTTGCTCCCGCCGATCCAGATCCGGCTACGCGGGTGGCGGCTGCGATCGTTGTGCGAACGGCTCGCGCGCTTGGCCGACTCGGACACCTTCGAGCATCCCAGCAGCGACGCGTTCGCCTGCGCGAGCCTAGCGGTGCTGACGATCCGGGCCGTCACGCAGATGCAAGTCGAGATCGCCGAGCACGATGAGCACGTCAGCGTCAGGGTCGGCGCCTACGCCCGCGCGCAGACGCCCGAGGATCGGCGTCGCCAGCTCGAGCGGATGATCGACGACACCGCGGCCTCGGCCGCAGACGGCCGCGCCGACCGCCGCGCGTTGAGTCGCCACCTCGACCTCGACGCGCTCCGTGAGCGCTACGATCGACGCCGCGAGGTGCTTGCGATCGCGGTCGAGCTCGGCGTGATGGTCGTCGGCCCGGCGATCGAAGCGGCGCTCGCCGATCCGGCGGAGGGGTCGGACGCCGACCCGCTGGTCGACCCGCGGGCGCAGGTCGACCCGCGGGCGCTGATCGAGGAGGCCGAGCCGACCCGGTTTTTGATCGCTCAGCTCGCGCTCGTGCGGCAGTGGCCAACTCGGCTGGCCTGCCTCGAGAGCCTCGACGCCACCCTCGGCCAGCTCTCGCGTCCGACCAGCGACGCGGTCGAGAGCGAGCTTTGTGAGACCCTGCTCGAGGTCGGGCGCAATCACAGCGAGCACGAGTGGGTCCAGGCCCGGGCGATCGCCTGCCTGCGGATGCTCGATCGCGATCGCTGGCGTGCGCTGATCCGCGAGCGGCTCGGGCTCGGGCTCGCGTCCGAGCAGCCGCCGAGCTGGCCGGTCCGCGACTTCCTCGTTCGGCGGCTGATCCTCGCGCAGCTCGGCGATCACCTCGATGACCTCGACGACAGCCTGGTGGTGACGCAGGCCCTCGCCCACGGCGACCCGAGCGAGTTCGTCCGCATCGCTCACGCCAAGCTGCTGGTTCAGCTCGCGCGGGCGCGGCCCGAGCTGTTCGTGACCTGGGCCGGGCGCCTGACCCGGGTCGATGGCAGCGAGTCCCCGCGGGTCCACGCGACCGCTTGCCTCGCGCTGATCAAGGGCCTGAGCGAGGCCCTCGACCACGCCGTTGCGATCGGGCTCGACGGGGGCGCGGGGCTCGAGGTCCTCGCCGACCGGGTCGTCGAGCGGCTGTGCGACACCATCGTCGGCGCCGAGCACCCGCTCGTGGCCGTGATCGCCTGCGAGCAGGCGGCGGCGGTTTGTGAGCTGCTCGCCGGCTCCGAGCCCAAGCTCGGCCTGCGCGAGCGCTTGCCCGGGTACGCGGCGCTGCTCGCCGTCGCGCTCCACGAATGCATCGGTGATGACCGGCGCCGCGCGGCGATTCACGAGGCGGCCGCGGCCGCGCTCGAGACCATCGACGCCAGCTTGCGCGTCGAACGAGGGGTGTGGACCCGAGCCCTGCGCGCGGCCGTCGACGCGGTCCCGCCCGGAGGGCATCGACGGGTTCGCCTGCCCGAGCACGAAGGCGCGCGCCCCAACGACGACGATCTCCCGCGGATCCTCGCAAGCTTGACCCGCAACGATTGGGGCCTCGACGTCGATCGCAAGGGCACGCGCCTGCTCGTGCGCCGCGGCGATCATCGGACCACCCGGGTTTGGCGGATCCTCCACGAGCTGCGAAACCCGGCTGGCAACAAGCGCCAGGCCTTTCGGCACACCACCGGACGTCGCCACCTTGGCCACCTGCGCGCGCACCCAAGCCGGCTCGACGAGGTCACCGCGACCGTCGTGCCTGGCGAGCGCCTGCACATCGACGCCGAGGGCGGCTGGGCCCGGCATCTGCCGAGCGTCGACGACGTGCTCGGGCTCCCGTGGCTGCGGCCTCGCGGCGGGCGCGATGTCGTGCTCGCCTCGAGCCACGGCTTGACCCGCATGCGCCTGCGCGGCGGTCTCGGTCGGCGGATCCGGTCCCGGCTGCGGCTCAACCTGAGCTACGCCGAGCTCGCCAAGCTGCGCCGTCGCGCGCTCGAGGCCGACGAGCCCAGCGAGCGCCGGCGCTACGCCGACGAGCTCCGCGAGCGCTACGGCGTCGAGCTCTCGTTCGAACCGTTCCCCAGCCCGCACCCCGATCCCGCGATCGAGCGGCCGACCCCGGCGCGCGTGCGGGCGCTGTTCCCCGCCGTCGAGCGAGTCAAGCAGGCCGGCTCGCACGCCCTCGTGGTCGGCGATCGAGCCCCGGTCGAGCCGGCCAGCCCGGTGCCCGCCGTGATCCCGCTCGCGCTCGCCGATCCCGGCCTCACCGACCACGCTCGCGCGTGGTTTCGCAGCAATTTCCACTATTTCCTGACCATCGAGGGCAACAGCCAAGAGGCGCTTGGCCTGTTCGCGCTCGGCCTGACCGGCCTGTTCCTCGGCTCCGGCTACATGCGCCGGCGCAAGATCGCCACGGCCCGCGCGGCGATCTCCTTGTCGATCGGCGGTTGGGGCACGCGCGGCAAGTCCGGGACCGAGCGGCTCAAAGCCGGCTTGTTTCACGGCCTCGGCTTTCGAACCTTCTCCAAGACCACCGGCTGTGAGGCCATGTTCATCCACGCGGCCCCGCTAGGTCCGCAGGTCGAGATTTTCACCTTCAGGCCCTACGGCAAGGCCACGATCTGGGAGCAGCGCGCGCTCTTGGAGCTCGCCGCCGGACTCGAGTCCGAGGTGTTTTTGTGGGAGTGCATGGCCCTCAACCCCGAATACGTCGACATCCTCCAGCGCGGGTGGATGCGCGATGACTTAGCGACGATCACCAACACCTACCCCGATCACGAGGACATTCAGGGCCCCGCCGGCATCGACGTCGCCGCCGTGATCGCCCGCTTCATCCCCGATCGTCGGCCGGTGATCAGCTCCGAGCTCGCCTTCAACCCGGTCTTGCGGGTCACCGCCCAGCAACGCGACGCCGAGTTCATCGAGCTCGATGACCACGCCGGTGACCTGCTCGCCGGTGATCTGCTCGCCTTATTCCCCTACGACGAGCACCCGCGCAACATCGCGCTGGTCGCCGAGCTCGCCCGCAGCCTTGGCATCGACGAGGAGCTCTCGATCGTGCTCATGGCCGATTATGTGTACCCCGATCTCGGCGTGCTCAAGACCTACCCCGAGGTCGTGGTCCGCGGGCGTCGGCTCGAGTTCATCAACGGCTGCTCGGCCAACGAGCGCGCCGGGTTCTTGAACAATTGGAAACGCACCGGCTGCGACCGAATCGGCGTCAGCGCCGACCCGGCGCGGATGGTCATCACCGTGGTCAACAACCGCGACGATCGGGTCAGCCGGTCCGAGGTGTTCTCGCGGATCCTCGTCAACGACGTCAGCGTCGACGCCCACGTGCTGATCGGCACCAACCTCGCCGGCTTGCAGATCTTCCTTGGTCGCGCGCTCGAGGGCTTCGTCGCCGAGCAGGAGCTCGTCGACGCCGAGGGCCTCGCCGATGGTGGGGCCGGCCACGCTCGCGCACGGACGCGCTTGCGAGCCCTGCTCGAACGCGTGCGCGCGCCGATCGACGATTGGTGGGTCAAGCTGACCACGCTCTTGCGGCTCGGCCTCGCCGCGCTCGGTCGCGGCTTCAATCCCGACGGCCGCGAGGCCCTCGCCGTGCGCGAGCGCGTCGACGAGCTGCGCGAGCGAGACGGCAGCCTCGAGCTCGACGCCGTGCTCGCGTCGGTCACCAGCGAGCGGGGCCTCGGGCAGGCCTTGCAAGAGCTGCACGAGCGCGCGCCCGAGGATCCCAGCCTCGCCGCTGCCCACGAGGTCGGCCTGCCGACCAACTACGACGAGGTGCTCACGTACGCGCGCGCTCGCATCGCCCGCATGGTCATCGCCAGCCGGCTGCTCAGCAAGCTCGAGGCGGTGCTCGAGGCCCGCGACGCCGCGGGCTTGACTCGCTTCACCGAGAGCCTGACCAAGGCCTGGATCACCCTGTTCAAGGCCCAGGTGATCATCGTCGAGAGCTCCGACGCGACCGGCGATCAGATCATCGATCAGTGCGCCCGCGCGGTCCCACCCGGCGTTCACGTCACGATCATGGGCACGCAAAACATCAAGGGCACGGGCCTCGACTTCATCTACCGTTGGATCGCCCTCGACGCCGTCGTCCTTGGCCTGCGCAAGCTCGAGAGCGACGACGAGCAGACCCGGCTCGACGCGCTGCGCAACCTCGACGCTCACTCCGACTTCGGCTTCACCGACACCGGCACGCTCGTCGTTCGACTCAGCGAACTGACCGAGGGCAGCGCGCAGGAGGCCTCGCTCCGCGCCGCCTTGCTCGCCAAGGCCACCACCATCCACCGTGAGAAGCTCGCCAAGCTCGCGACCACCGCCACCGGCGCCAAGGGAGGCAAGCTCTGGACCAGCATCGAGAGTTGGATCGACTTTATCGACGGGGCCGTGCGCTACGAGCAATCACAGCGCCTCGTTCAAGATCTGATCGACTATCGCGTCAGCCATAACAAGATGGCCGTCGAGATGCGCGAGATCTATGCCCGGGCCAAGGGCGGCTGGCTCGGCAAGGTCGTCGCCAAACGCTTGCGCCGCCACTGAGGGACCGCTCGAGCGATGACCGGCGCTGCGACCATCCAAGGATGGCGCGGCGCCGGCCAGGGCGTTAGCCCGCAGGAGGCCCCAGGGCGTTAGCCCGCAGGAGGCCCCAGGGTGTTAGCCCGCAGGAGGCCCCAGGGCGTTAGCCCGCAGGAGGCCCCAGGGCGTTAGCCCGCAGGCCCCAGGGCGTTAGCCCGCAGGCGGCCCTAAGGGCGTTAGCCCGCAGGCGGACAGTTTACGTCGATCAACGTCACGAACCGAGGCAGGGTCGGGAACACCGGGTGCAGCACTTCGCACTCGCGCTCGGGGTGGTCCACGGTGACCGTGTAGGCCCCGCCGTCGGCGTCGGGCTCGACGTTGAACGCGACCCAAAACGGCAGCAGCGAGGAGTTGATCTCGTTGCTGTCGAGCAGGGGCTGGTTGTTGGCTGTGACCCCGTAGGAGCTGCTGGGCGGCGGCTCGGGATCGAAGTTGACGGTCGCGCCGGTGGCGGTCGGCTGCAGCAGGCGGACGATCACGATCGACTTGGTCTCGTCGGGGACGATCTCGGGGTCTTGCTGGATGACGATGTTGAGCTGGAGGTCGATCAGCTCGTTGCTGATCTGCCCGAGCTGCAGCTTGGTGAGGTCCATGTCCGGGAGGTGCGCCGGACGGACGCCGCCCCAGTAGGTCTCGGCGTTGCCGTCGATCAGGAAGAACACCTCGGTGCTCGGGGGCAGCCCGTCGATCGAGTACTTGCCCTCTTCGTCGCTGACAGTCTCGAACCCGGGCATGTCCTTGACCGAGATGTTGGCGCCGGGGATGCCGGCCATGCCCAGGAAGTCGGCGACCTCGCCGCTGACCGTGATCTCCGTTGGCAGCGGGTCGCCGTCGCCGTCGCCGTCGCCGTCGCCGTCGCCATCACCATCGCCATCGCCATCGCCGTCGCCCGAGGCTTCGTTGCCTCCGGTCTCTTCCTCCGAGCCGGTCTCGGTCTCGGTCGCCGCGGCGGTGTCCGCTTCCGAGCTCGTGTCGTCGGCGCACCCGAGGCCGAGCAGCGCGAGCCCGCAGACGAGGGCCGCTGACGCGAGGCCCGATGGGAAGCCAGTGTGTAGTTCAATGTTCATGGGCAGAGGCTATCATCGATCGCAAAAAAAGCGGCCGATCAAGGGTCGGCTCCGGTCATGCGCGCATGGTCGCCATGCGCTCGCGGGTTGCGACGCGGGCCCGGTGGAGGCGGGTCTTGACCGCCGGGACCGTGAGCCCGAGCTGCGTAGCCACCTCGTTGGCGGAGAAGCCCTCGAGGTCGCGGCGCAAGAGCACCTCGCGATCGACGGACGACAGCGAGCGGATCGCACCGAGCAGCGCCGAACGCAGTTCTTCGTCCGCGACTCGATCGTAGGGGGTGTGCTCGTGGCCGGGCACGCGCTCGACGTGCTCACCAAAGTCCACGCGCAGGTGCGAAATTTTGGTCTCCAGCGAGCGACCGCGGCGACGACGGGACCGGTGGGTCCGGGCGATCGTATAGGCCCAGGTCAGCAGGCTCGAGTCCCCGCGGAACCGGTGGATGTTGGCCGCGATCCCGAGCAGGGTGTCTTGCAGGACCTCGGCGGCCTCCTCGGGATCGCGGCACATCCGCTGGCAGATGGCCTGGAGCCGCGGGCGATGGCGACGAAGCAGCTCGTCCAATGCCGGCCGGTCGCCCGTTTGCGCGGCGTGGATGAGCTCAGGCTCGGACTGGATCGCGCAGCGGGTGGGGGGCACGCACGGTTGCTGAGCAAGCTACGGACCGCGCCCCGATCCCCTAAAAAACCAGTGTTTTCAAGGTACCTGCGCGACTCGAGGTGCGCCCGTGCGGCACGTCGGAGCCATGGATTCCGAGCGCTGGGCTGGCGATCGGATCCACGAGATCCGATCGGAGTTCAGCGCTGCTCGCCCGGGGGCTTGGCCTTGCCGAGGGTCGCGGCGCTCGGCGGCTGCGGCCGAAACAGGATGAACGAGACGTCGTCGGGCTTGCTCGGGATCTCGGGGTCCTCGTTGAGCCCGGCCATGCGCTCGCGGAGTCGGGCGATGAGCTTCTCGGCCGTAGCGAAGGGCTCGCCGGCCCGGACCAAGGCGACGATCTCGTCGTGGTAGAGGTTGTCGAACACGCCGTCGCTGCCGAGGATCACCGTGTCGCGGGCCGCGAGGTGCAAGCCGGTGGTCGCGGCCACGTGCATGCCGGCCATACCGAGCACGTTCGATAGCAGGTGGCGCTCGTCGTGGAGCAGCGCCGAGGTCTCGTCGAGCATGCCCGACTCGCGGGCGTAGCCGACCGGCGAGTGGGGGATCGTCCGGAGCTTGAGCTTGCCGCGTTGGCCGACCACGAGCAGCTCCGAGTCGCCGACGGTGTAGCAGCGCAGGTCGTTGCGGATGATCGTTGCGACGACCAGGGTCGTGGCGGGCGAGGGGTTGCGCGCGACCAAGCGGGCGTTGGCCCGCTCGATCGCCGACATGATCGGCTCGCGCAGATCGAGCCCGTGGAGCCCATCGACCTCACCGAGCTGCTCCGCGAGGATCTCGAGGGCCACGCGCGCGGCCTCGTCGCCCTTGCCGTGGCCGCCGACCCCATCGGCGACGACGAGCACCGCCGCGTCGGGCCCGAGCGCGAAGATCCCGACGGCGTCCTCGTTGGGCTCGTCCCCGCGGGCCGGCGAGGGCTCGGTGAACACGACCGCCGTGCCGCCAGCGACCGGCACCAACACCGGAGCCTCGAGTCGCGCTCGCAGGAACACCTGCGCGTGGAGAGGCCTGGCCACTCGCTCCTAGCTCCGCCGCGCTCGCTTGTCCGCGGCGTACCTGAGGGCCTTGACCTTGAGCCGCTTGAACGCCCGGTACATCACGGTCGCGTCGGGGTAGCGCTTGCGGGCGTCGACCTCGAGCGCGCGGCGGACTAATTCGCGGAGGTCGGGGTGCTGTCGCTTGAGCCGATCCCAGCCCGCAGGCGGCCACTCGAACGGCCACGCCGGGAGCTTGCCGGTCAACAGCTGGTGGATGACGAGCCCCGCCGAGAACACGTCGGAGCGGGCCGAGGGCCGGCCCATGGCCTGCTCTGGCGCCATGTACCCGACCGAGCCCGAGGCCGAGCCTTGGATGGTCTTGCGCGCGAACTTGGCGATGCCGAAGTCGGCGAGGCGCAAGCGCCCGTTCGCGAACAGGATCATGTTGTCGGGCTTGATGTCGCAGTGGATGACGCCGTGCTCATGGGCGTCGGCCAACCCGGCTAGCATCTGATCGATGTAGTCGAACTTGGTCTCGAGGTTCATCCGCTTGCTCAGGCGGTCGTCGAGGCTGCGCTCGCCGAGCGGTTGTACGATCGCAAACACGCCTTCGATGAAGTCGGCGTTCTTGATCGGGAGGATGTTGGTGTGGTCGAGCCTCGCGGTGATCCGGACCTCGCGACGGAAGTCGTCGAGGTTGTCTTGGTTGACGGCGCCGCCGAGCGGGACCTTGATCGCGACCGAGATGCCCTCGATCGTGTCGTAGGCCTCGAACACATCGCCGAAACCACCGCGAGCGACACGACGCTTGAGGCGATACTTGCCGAGTCGTTGTCCGACGCGAACCATGGTGAGTCTGGAGGGCGCCCGGGCGACCCGGGCGAGCGGCACAGTCAAACACGAAGCGAGGGGCTTCGGGGCGTCATGGCGCTCGGAAATCCTCTTTCCGGAGGCCGTGACGCTTCATCTTCTCAAACAGCGAGCGCTCGGCGATCCCCGCCCGCCGGGCGCAGTCGCCGATCCGCCCACCACAGGCACGCAGCAGCCCGATCAGGTAGGCGCGCTCGCCCGCGCTCAGGAGCTGCTCACGGACCTGCTTCCAGGGCTGGTCGAGCCACCGCGCCGGGAGCTCGACCGCGGCGCCAACGACCTCGAGGGCGGGCGCAGCGGCCAGCTCGGAGGTTGAGCGCGGGGCCTCGAGCCCGCTGACGAGCCCGGCCTCGGGGCCGGTTTCGGCGCGCACACCGGCGCGCTCGAGCTTGGCCGGGAGGTCCGCGGCGGTGATCGTGGTCCCCGCGCAGAGCAGCACGGAGCGCTCGATCACGTTGATCAGCTCGCGGACGTTGCCGGGCCAGTCGTGGGCGGCGAGCCGCGCGAGCGCCTCTTCGTTGGGGATCGGCACCGGCCGGCCGAGCCGAGTGGCGAACACCTTGGCGTAGCGGTACGCGAGCTCGCGGACGTCCTCGGGCCGCTCGCGCAGGGGTGGCAGGGTGATCTCGACGACGCTGAGCCGGTAGAAAAGATCCCGGCGAAACCGTCCGGCCTCCATCTCGGCGCGCAGATCTTGGTTGGTCGCCGCGATCACCCTGACATCGATCGCGAGCTCGCGGTCGGCACCGATCGGGCGGATGCGCTTGTCTTGCAGGGCGCGCAGGAGCTTGGCCTGCTGGGCCAGCGGGATCTCGCCGATCTCGTCGAGGAACAAGGTCCCGCGGTGGCCGAGCTCGAACTGCCCCCTGCGGCTGCGCAGCGCCCCTGTGAACGCGCCGCGCTCGTGACCAAAGAGCTCGCTCTCGAACAGCTCGCTGGGGATCGCCGCGCAGTTGATCGGCACGAACGGCCCGCGGCTGCGCGGGCTCCAAGCGTGAAGCAGGGCCGCGGCTCGCTCTTTGCCCACGCCGGTCTCGCCGAGCAGCAGGACTGGCGAGTCGGCGACGGCGACCCGACGGATCGTCTCGAGCAGCTCACGCATGATCGAGCTCGCCGCGACCATCGGCTCGGGCTCGATCAACACCGGCCGGCTCGCTTGGATCCGCGCGATGGTCTCGTCGCGCCGGCGCTCGAACAGCGACGCGAGGGCCTCGGCCAAGCCCTCGGTCGACAGCCCCGTCCACAGGACCGCGAGGCAGCCGGCCGCGAGCAGCGAGGCGTGGGTGCGTGGGTCGTCGTCGGGGTGCAAGAGGATCAGCCCCGGGCGCTCGGGCAGGGCGCTTTGCTGATCGACGAGCTCACGGATCCCCGCGGGGGTCGCCGCCCCTCCGCCGGCCGCGAGGGCGATCACGAGATCCTGCGGATCGCGACGCAGCCGCTCGACGAGCTCGCCGAGCTCGCCGTGCTCGCCGAGCTCGGTCAGCACCACCGAGTCGAAGCGCTCTCGTTCGACCTGCATGGCGCGACGGACCCGCTCGGCCAGCGCGAGCTCGCGGATCAAGGTCCCGACCCGGATCAACATTCGGCGAGCGATGGTACGTCGAGCGTCAGCGGACCTGATCGGCGCCGAAGTCGGGGCCCTCGCCATGGAACCAAGTACTTGATTTTACTGATGAATAATAGCGCCAGGGGGCCCGCGCGAGGGTCGTGCTCCGGGCTGGCGAGCGCTCGCGTGCACCGTTTTGGGCTCGACGGGCTCCAAGTCGTGCGGGTACCGACCCCGCCCGGACCATCATGAAAATCTATCAAACCCTCGCCTGTGTCCCCCTCGCTCTCGCGCTCGTTGCCCTCCCAGCCTGCGACAAGAAAGACGACGCCAAGGACGACAAGAAGGCCGACAAAAAGGACGACGCCAAGGACGACAAGAAGGACGACAAGAAGGACGAACCGAAGGCTGAAGAGAAGGTCGACGAGCCGCCGGCCGAGCCCCCTGTGGCGCCGGCCGACCCAGACGACGACGCTGACGAGCCCGAGTGATCGATCGGCGCGAACCAGGAACCAACGTGGCCGGGTCTCGACAATCATCCGTGTCATCCCCACAATTCGCCGACCCCATCGAGGGCACCAGCGGCGATCCGATTCAGGCGTATCTGCGTCAAGTTGGACGGGTGGCGATGCTGACCCGCGAGGGTGAGGTCGAGCTCGCCTGCCGCCGTGATCGTGGGGACGCGGTGGCCAAGGGCTTGGCCCTGGCCTCGGACGCGGCCGCTGGTGCTTTGGCCGCGGCCATGGACAATCCCAGCGGTCGCTCGGCGCTTCGCTGGGAGCTCGAGCTCCGCGAGCTCCGCGAGGGCCTCGCCGCCCACCGTCGCTACCGGGCCGCGTTCGAGGCCGGCGACCGCGACGCGGCCGCTGCTGCGCTCGCAGGCTTGCGTGGCCGGGTCGCGCAGCTCCGCGTGGCAGTCGAGCGCTGGGCCTCGCTCGTCGCCGAGCTCCACGCCGATCTTCGAGCCGCCAGCGCCAGCGATCTCGATCCTGCGGCGCTCGCCGCCCTCGAGCACCGCTGCGGCCACCGGCGCGAGGACTTCGCCAGCGTGCGCTTGGCGATCGCGCGGGGCCGCCGGGACGCCCAGCAAGCCCGCTCCGATCTGGTCGTCGCCAACCTCCGCTTGGTCGTCGCCGTCGCCCGCAAGTACCAGCACCACGGCCTGCCGCTCCTCGACCTCGTCCAAGAGGGCAACCTCGGGCTCATGCGCGCCGCCGAAAAATTCGATCCCAGCCGCGGGTTTCGGTTCTCGACCTACGCGATTTGGTGGATCCGCCAGTCGATGAGCCGCAGCCTCGCCGATCACGGCCGGACCATCCGGCTCCCCGTCCACATCGTCGAGACCCTGCACAAGCTCGGACGGATCCGCCGGGAGTGCGTCGCCGCCCACGGCCGCGAGCCGACCCCCGAAGAGCTGAGCGAGCGGCTCATGCTCTCCGTCCCGCGGATCCGCTTCCTCTTGACCCTCGGCTTCGATCCCGCCTCGCTCGACGCCCCGGTTGGCGAGGACAGCGAGCTGCTCGACCTGATCGAGGACGAGGCCGCCGCCAACCCGATCGATCACATCGTCGAGCACGAACGCAGCATTCACATCCGCCGCGCCCTCGCCACCTTGAGCAGCCGCGAGGCGCGGGTGTTGTGCTTGCGGTTTGGGATTGGCGGCGACGACGAGCAGACGCTCGAGGTGGTTGGGCGGGAATTTGAGTTGACGCGTGAGCGGGTTCGGCAGATTGAGGCGAAGGCGTTGCAAAAGCTCCGCCGGCCCAGCGCCGCGCTGGACGGGTGAGCGTGGGGTGCGCCGGTTGGCTTGCGGTAGACTCTCGCGGGTGGCGGAGACGCGCGACGAGTTGAAGGCCCAGCTGCGAGTTGAGCTCCCGCAGCTGGGCAGCCGGGTGCTGCGCTTTTTAAATGAAGCGGAGTTTCCGCCTACGCACCTTCGGCGGACCAACGGACCGCCCGGGGTAGCCCCGTGGCTGATCCAAACCAAGCCGGCCGATCACCTGGCCGAATCGTTCGGATTGGCCCCCGAGCTGCTCGTGCTGCTGATCCCAGGGCCAGAGGCGCAGGCGCGAGACATCGAGCGCGCGGAGGAGGCGATCGCTGGCAGCCTCCGTCTGGACGCGGAGGTCGTGCTGGTGCTCGTCAACGATCGCGCCGCGGATAGTCGGCTCGCCCAGGCGATCCACCGGACCGGGCGGCAGTATTTGTTCGTCGGCCTCGGGCAGATCCGCGAGGTCCGTGACCCGCGGACCTGGCTGCGCACCGAAATGCGGAGGCAGCTCGGTTCCGCTGATTTGTTCGCGCCCGGTCGTCCGGTCGTTGGCTGGGACTTCTTCGGACGCGCCGCGAAGCTCAAACATCTCCGCCAGCACCTGCGCGCGGGCAAGCCGGTTGGTTTGTACGGCTTGCGCAAGGTCGGCAAGACCTCGCTGGCGCTGCGAACCTTGGCGCAGCTGACCGATGAGACGCAGACCCTAGGCTTGCACCTCGACATGCAGAGCCTTGGCCCGCATGAGCGAAGCCTCGCCGGGTTCATGCGCAGGCTCCTGCGTGCGCTCGACGAGGCGCTGCGCAAGCGCGAGAGCAACCCGGCCGCGCTCGGTCTCGCACCCGACTTTGGAACCACCAAGCAGCTCCGCGCGGCATCGGACGAGGCGGTCGAGAGGCTCGGCTTTGCGGCGCTCGAAGCCTCGATCGACTGGGCCCGAGATGGAGCGGGGCGCAGCGTCGTGGTGTTCATCGACGAGTATGAGCGACTGTTTGACCCGGCGTTGTTCCCGGCCACGGATGCCTTGTCGATCCTCGACTACTTGCGCGGATTGGTCCAGCTCTATCCGGGGTTGTTCAACTTTGTGGTCGCCGGGCTGACTCGTCGATTCGCCGCACAATCGCGGATTGGTGCCCAGCAAAATCCGTTGTTCAGCTTCCTGCTCGACTTCCCCCTCGCCGGCCTCGAGCGCCGCGAGCTAAACCAACTCCTACAAAAAATTGGTAAGCGAGTTGGGCTCATCTTTGGGCCCGAAGCCAGGGCGTTCATCTGGGAGCAAAGCGGAGGCCACCCCGCGCTGGCCCGCGAGTACGGCCGCGTGGTCGACAAGCACGTGGGGCTCGAGGACCGCCTGACAGGCGCACATGTCTCGCGTGAGCGTTTGCTCGACCTCTACGACGACTTCCGCTTGCAGGTCGAAACCACGATGCTGGAGATCTACGAGGCCGTCAAAGCCGTCGACCAACGGGCGCCCGAGTTCTTGGCCGCGCTCGCAGCCCGGAGCGAAGGGCCGTTGGAGCTGCCGACCCAGAGCGTCGACGAGCTCCGTCGGCTCGGTGTGATCGTCAGCCGCGAGCGCGGCTGGGCCATCGCCATCGGATGCTTTGCGGATTGGCTGCTGGACAACATCGCGCAGCCGATCGCTGCTGGGGCTTGACATGAACCGGTACGCCGAACGACCCGGGCTCTTCTACGGTCGGGCCGATGAGCTCGAGAGGTTGCAGCGCGAGCTGTTGCGAGGGGGAGTGCGCTGGCCGCCGTCATGGCTGGGCGGGGAATGGGCAAGACCAGCTTCGCGAGGGTGCTCGCGGACAGGCTGCGCGAGGAGGATCCTCGCTCCGAAGTGATCTGCTGGCCATTCATGCCCGTCAGCGACGATGAGTTTCTCGCCAAGCTCGGACGCGACCTCAACTTCGAGTTCTCCGGCCGCCTGTTTGTCGACGAGTTGGTCGAGGCTGTGAATCTCCGCGGGAGCGGCCGTACGATCTTGATCTTCGATGAAGTCGACGATCTGATCGGTCGGGCGCAGGGGCGCTCGTTGCTGGAGAACATGCGGATCGCCTGGGAGCAGCTCGAAGGCCGGCTCGGCGTCGTGATTCTCGGAGGCAGCAGCCTCTATGAGCTGCTCGAGACCAACGTCTCGCCCTTTCTACGCAGCGCCGAGTTCGTCCCGGCTGCGCGGGCTGGACCTCGACGAGGTTCAGCGTCTCGTCCGCGAGCCTTGCCACATCGATGTTCCCGATGCGACAGTCGAGTTGCTGTGGCAGGAGACCGCGGGGCACCCGCGCTGCTCACCGAGATCATGAAAGCGGCGGTCGATGGTGGTGGCGACGTCGCTGCCAAGATCTTCGACGTCATCGACGTTGGCTTCGCCGAAGCTCTGGAGACCAAATACTTTGCAATTTGGTGGCGGAACCTGCGTTGCCAGGGGCAAGCGCTCTACCGGCGCCTGGTCGAGCACGGCGCGCCGATCGAACGTGCACGAGTCGCGTCACTGTCCGCTGGGCCTGCGAGCACTTGGGTTTCCGTGCTCGAGACCACGGGGGTCGCGCGGATCGAGGCCGGTGAGCTGCTCCCGCGTGGGGAGCTATTCGGGCGCTGGGCGCGACGTGAGCACTTTGTCGAGCGGGAGATCGAGGTTTCCCTAGCCACGCACCTCGAGCCGATAGCCGAGCGCATGTCGGAGTTCGAACGAGAGCTCAGCGTCGCGATCTCGCGCTGGCGCAATGGTGTCATCGGGTATGCCGGCCTGGGTCTGTTGCTCAAACCCGACAAGGCCGACAAGCGCGGCAAGGGTGAGAGCGGCAACGATCGTCTGATGCCCGAGGCACACTTCCAGCTCAGCTTGCTGCTCGCGCTCGCGCAACACGGCTGGCAGGTCGAGGCCGAGGGGTGGTCCGTGACTGGACGGAGCGATTTGAAGGTACAGCGTGGCGCAGGCGGGCGGACGTGCATTGAGCTCAAGATCTGGGGCCGCAACGCGTACCAATCGACCACCGAGCAGGTCGTGAGCTACGCGCTACCGACCGACGAATTCGCTAGCGTGGTGATGATCGATCGCCAGTTGGACTCGCTGTTCAGTCGTTACTCCAAGCTGTTGACGGCGGGGAGCCACCGCATCATTGCGAGGGCGCAGCCGGCTACGGCTGCTGGCGCCGGGCCGCACTTCGTGACCGAGCATACCCGCGCAACCGGGCAGCCGTTGCGCGTGCATCATTACCTGGTCCAGCTCCCCGGAGATCGCACAGTCTGATCTGAGCGCCGAGCTGCCAACCACAAAAAAAGGAGGGTCACAAAGACCCTCCCACTCCGACCGCCGAGGCGCCCTGCGGAGCCTAAGCCGCCTCTGCCTCGTGGGGTTCGGCGGCGCCCTCGGCCCGGTGCTGCTTGTTCGGCCGCCAAGTCCCGGCCACGACCTCGGCTGGAGGCTCGCGCAGGTCCCAGATCAAGCCGACCCAGCTGAGCATCTTGAGCACGTAATACGTCACATCCAGCTGCCACCAGTGAAAGCCCTGGCGGGTCGAGGCCTGGTAGTAGTGGTGGTTGTTGTGCCAGCCCTCGCCGAGGGTGATCAGCGCGAGGATGAAGCTGTTGCGGCTGTCGTCGGTGGTCTCGTAGACGCGCTTGCCGAACAGGTGGGTCAGCGAGTTGATCGTGTAGGTCCCGTGCCACAGCAAGACGGTGCTCAGGGCGAAGCCGATCAGCAGGCCCGACCAGCCGAGCGCCAAGAAGCAGGCGAAGCCGAGCACGGTCGGGGGGATCCACCAGTACTTGTTGAGGAACATCAGCTCCGGGTACTTGGTGAGGTCCTTGACCTTGCTGTAGTCGGTCCCCTCGGTGCTGTCGAACAGCCAGCCGACGTGGGCGTAAAAGAAGCCGCGCTGCACGGGCGAGTGGGTGTCCTCGGGCTGGTCCGAGTACTTGTGGTGGTGACGATGGTGGGCGGACCACCACAGCACGCCCTTTTGCGAGCTCGACATCGCCAGCAAGGCGAGCACGAACTGAAACCCGCGGGTGGTCTTGTAGGTCCGGTGCGAGAAGTAGCGGTGGTAGACGCCGGTGACCCCAAACATGCGGATCACATAAAGCGCGCCGCACACGACCCAGTCGATGGGTCGGACCACCACGCCCGGCAGCAACGCGAGCAAGGGGACGAAGTGCAAGACGATGAAGGGGATGGCGCCAGCCCAGAGCCGCGTCGCGTTGGTCCGGCGAATGGGCTCGGCAGCGCGGGGAACAGGCTCGAGGAGCGTGGTCGGGTTCAGATGAGCGGTAGCCATGTTGTCCGGGACCGGTGAGGTCCCAGGCAACGTGCCCCAAAAACGCCGTTCATGAGCAGGCGCAGCGGTCTTGGTTGGGGTGGCGCTATGTCTTGGTTGTGTCTGCGTGCGCTACATCGCGTAAGCGCTTGCGCGCCACCGGCGGCTACTCGACCTCGGGCATGAACTTGTAGCCGGCGCCCCGGACGGCGACGAAGTAGCGCGGCTCCTTGGGATCGGGCTCGAGGTGCTTGCGCAGACGCAGGATGAAGTTGTCGACCATCCGCGAGTTTGGGTAGTTGTCGAGCTTCCAGACCTTCTCTTGCAGCTCGGCGCGGCTGAGCACGCGGCCGGGGTTGTCGGCGAAGTAGCGCAGCAGGTCGTACTCGAGGGCGGTGAGCTTGATCTCGTCGGCGCCGTGCTTGGTCGTGCGCGAGGCGAAGTCGATCTCGACCAAGCCGATGCTCAGGCGCTCGGTCGACTCGTCGCCGATGCGCTGCTCCCAGTCGCGGCGGCGCAGCAGCGAGCGGACGCGGGCGAGCAGCTCCTCGAGATCGAAGGGCTTGACGAGGTAGTCGTCGGCGCCGGCCTCGAGCCCGCGGACCCGGTCGGAGGTGCGATCGCGGGCGGTCAGCATCAACACCGGGGTGAAGTCGCCGGCGTCACGGAGCTTGCGGCACAAGACGAAGCCGCCGTCGTCGTTGTCGGGCAGCATCACGTCGAGGATCAGCGCGGCGTACTTGCCCGACTCGATCAGGTGCGCGCCCGCGTCTCGGATCGAGTGGACGACATCGACGGTGTAACCCTCGAGCTCGAAGTTGAGCTTGAGTCCGGTTGCGAGGTTACGGTCGTCCTCGACGACCAGTAGCCGTAAGGGAGCATCCGCCATGGGCTGCGATGGTGGCGTGGCCGGCCGGGCCTGTAAAGACTACCGTGCTAGGCGTTGGTGCCTCGGTCGGGGAACAACACGTGGATCGTGGTCCCGAGCCCGGTACCCGCGGAGCTCGCCTCGATCTTGCCGCCGATGGCCTTGACGAGCGCCGCGACCACGAACAGGCCGAGCCCGGTGCCGTGACGGGACCGCACGGCCTCCTCGGGGACCCGGTAAAACCGCTGGAAGATCCGCTTGAGGTCGTTCTTGCCGATGCCGATGCCGCGATCGTGCACGGCGAGCTCGATCTGGCGGCCGTCGGCGCTGCGCTGCGCGCTCACGCGGATCTCGGGGACCCCTTCGGAGTACTTGATCGCGTTGTCGATCAGGTTGCTGACGATCGTCCGCAGCGCGGTCGGGTCGATGACCAGGACCAGCTGCGGGTCGATCTCCAAGGTGATGCACTCGGCCGGGACGTGATGCCGGCGAATGATCTCGTCGGCGACCTGCTCGACGAGCTCGTTGATCTCGACCTCGCCGATGTCGCCGGCTTCGCGGCGCCCACCCAGGAGCCGGCTGGCGTCGAGGATCCCGTCGACCAGGCTCACGAGCCGCGACACGTCCTGAAGCATCATCACGCGCAGCTGCTCCCGGCGATCGGCGGCGAGCTCGGGCCGGGCGAGGGTCTCGGCCGCGAGTCGCAAGGAGGCCAGGGGCGTCTTGAGCTCGTGGGTGACCGAGTCGATGAAGCTGGTCTGGCGCCGGACCTCGGAGATCTCGCGGACCAAGAACACGGTGAACATGACCAGGACCGTGATGATCGCACCAAACGAAAAGATCCCGCCGACCAGCAGGTTGACGTTGCCGACCACGCTGTCGCGCAGGGCCTCCATGTTGCTGGCGATGACCAGGGTCCAGCCGACCAGCATGGTGATCGTCAGGGCGACGGCGACCGATGACAAGGTGATCGGCAGGGAGATAGAGCGGCGTTTGGGCGCGACCATTCGGGTTCAGGGGGCGTTGTCGGGGGCGAGCGGCAGCGGGATGTTGGCGGCGGCGGTCGGGTGGCCCTCGGCGTCGTGGAACAAGCCGGCGGCGAAGCGCAGGTTGACGACTGGCTCGGGGCTGTCGATGCAAAGGTCGAGGACGTTGTCGTCGATCGGGCCGGAGCAGGCGGCGAACGACTCGGCGCAGGGCGGGTCCTCTTCGCGGCGAGCCTGATCGTCGAAATCGACGGGATGGATCACGCGACCATCGGCGAGGCGCAGCTCGACGCCCGCGAGGTCGTCGGCGCCGACGTGCGTCAAATAGTCGGTCCAATAGGTGCGGATGACCTGGGCTGCGTCTGGGCAGCGGTCCGGACCGGGCGCGAGCCGCTCGACGATCACCGGTCGATCGGGCTCGCTCGGCGGCGTGACGTTGGCGTCGAGGCCGTGGAGGTCGGCGCCAGTCTCGGCGTAGAGCGTGCCGAGCACGTGGACGGCGACCGGCGTCGCGTGCTCGCTGCCAAAGTTACCGAGCAAGGTCACGCTGCGGTTCTCGTCGTGGCCATCGGCGGGAGCCAAGAACGCGCGGGTCGGCCGGACCCGGCGCCCGTCTGCGCGCAGGACTCCGAACGCGCGGGCGTCGAGGGTCAGCGGATCGATCGTTTCGCTGAACACCAGCAGCAGCCGGTCTTGGCTGCGCTCGTCACCCTCGACCATGCGCGGGCCCTCGGGGTTGGCGATCGCCGGTGGTTTGACGCCGTAGCGGCTCACGTGGGCCGAGACCAGGGTGATCTCGGTGGTCGGCGTGGGCGCGGCCTCGGGCCCTTGGTAGTGGCTGCGCGGCCCTTTGCGGACCGCGATCGTGCCCACGCAGCCCGTGGCCGCGAGCGCGGACAGCGTGAGCCAAGCGAAGCAGCGTGAGCCCCAAGCGGACATGGCCGGAGCATACTCGTACACTCCCGGCCATGCTTCACCTCGCGGCGCTGAGCGTGGATGACTGGGGCCGCCAGGCGCTCGCGCACATCGACGAGATCCTGCTCGACCACGCCCACTGCGAGAAGAAGGCCGCGTCGACGGCCCTGAGCATGATCTTTCGGTTCCCCGAGCATCCCCAGCTGATGCTCCCGATGTCCGCGATCGCGCGGGAGGAGCTCGAGCACTTCGAGCTGGTCGTCGGCCTGATCCGCAAGCGCGGCGGCGAGTTCGTGCGGCAAGAGCCGAGTCCCTACGCGGCCCGGCTGATGACCGCGGTCCGCAAGCCCAAGCCCGAGCGGATGCTCGACACCTTGCTGTGCTGCTCGCTGATCGAGGCCCGCAGCTGCGAGCGAATGCAGCTCCTCGCTCGGGCCCTGGCCGAGCGCGGCGGGGCGACGGCGGGCCATGAGCTGCATGAATTGTTCGCGCTTTATGATGGCCTGCTCGCGAGCGAGGCCCGGCACCACGCGAGCTACGTCGAGCTCGCGCGGGAGTGCGTGGGGGTCGGCGAGGCTGAGCTGCAAGCGAGGCTGCGCGCGCTCGCGGAGCATGAGAGCTCGGTCATCGCCGCGGCCCCGCGCGGGCAGCCGCGTATGCATAACTGAGCGTCTTTTACGCGGTGCCCCAAACGCGCGCACCGGAACCATGGCGACCGCTCGGCGCGATGGTGCGATCGCGCGATAGCGGATAAGGTATTGGTTGGGCCGTGAGCGACGCGCGGTCCGTGAGCCTCGATGCACGAGGGACACTCCAAAGTCCGGTGGTGGTTGACGGGGCTTCGAGGCCCCTGGTGCTCGCGTGCCGCCGGTTCACTCGGGCGAGCAACATCCGGGCGCTGTGGCAGGTCGTCACCACCAGCGCATTGATGGCGTTGGTCTTCGTCCTCGCGTCGCAGCTGCCGCTGCTGTTCGTGCCGCTGTTGTCGTCGCCGCTCGCGGGCCTGGTCGTGCGGCTGTTCGTCCTGCAGCACGATTGTGGTCACGAGAGCCTGTTGCGCAGTCGCGTCGCCAACGACCGCTGCGGGCTGCTGCTGTCGTTCATCACCGGGATCGCGCTCGAGCCCTGGCGGGCCGAACACAACTGGCATCACAACTTTCAGGGCCAGCTCGGGCGGCGCGGCATCGACCTCGTCAACAGCCCAATGACCGCGCGCGAAGCCGGCTTGGACCCGGTCGGCGCTGACGCACGGGCGCGGCTGATCGGGCTTGGGGATCTTGTACTATGGGGTCCTCAGCCTCGTCATCCGCCGCCGTCGGCCAGCCGGGTTCGTCCCTTTTCGGCCGACCTGGCCGTTCGAGCTGCCGAATCGCGCCGGGCTCATACGCAACGTATGGGTCACGAACGCTGGGTTTGTAGCCTTTCAGATCATCGTGGTGCTCGCGCTCGGGCCGGTGCTCTGGCTGCTGCTCGTCCCGGTCGCGTATCTGATCGCGGCGGCCATGGGCGGGGTCTTGTTTTGGCTTCAGCACAACTTCGAGCAGACCTACTACGCGGAGGATGGCGATTGGACCTGGGCTGACGTCGCCGTGCAGGGGTCCAGCTATCTCGTGCTCCCGCCCCCGCTGAGCTGGTTCACCGCCGACATTGGTCTGCACCACGTTCACCACGCGCATCCCCATATCCCCAATTACCGCTTGAACGAAGCGCGGCGCGGGGTTCCAGCGCTCGCGGCGGTCCGGCCCTTGGCCTTGCGCGATCTCAAACGCAGCTTCACGCACATCTTTTGGGACGAGCGAGGGCAGCGCATGATCCCCAAAACATGGATCGCATCTCAACCCGTTGACCCAGTCGAAGTGCAGTCGGAAGGATAATCTACGTTATGGTCCTGAGTCGTATCAAACATAGCGCGCTCCGCTGGGCGTGGGAACCTCGCGCTGGGCGTCGGGTCCCGCAGTACGAAGGCGTCGGTCTGGTGAGCGACTACCTGTCGTTTCGCAAGAACCCGATGACGATCCTCGAAGACGTGGTCCGGACCTGTGGGGACGTCGGCT
>Ga0114946_10000064_pt1 | contig 51729 bp, 30 predicted proteins | sample WalLakDeSediment_FD_88676 | JGI IMG/M metagenome (GOLD analysis project Ga0114946, IMG submission 88676) | Lake sediment microbial communities from Walker lake, Nevada to study Microbial Dark Matter (Phase II) - Walker Lake 11/02/13 Deep Sediment | ecosystem: Environmental > Aquatic >... | reverse complement strand
GCCTCGGGATCGTTTTTCAGGGTCAGGCGAAAGGCTCGATCGACCTCTGTGTAATCCCAAGGTTCTCCCGGCTTGGGCCATGGGAACGGGATGCCAAAGGAATAGATGTGGATCCCTGCCTCGCGTGCCCATCGCACCTGGGCCGTGTAGTCCTCGCTTCCTCCACTATAGATTCGCCATGGAGGACCGATCCGCAGGGCCATGAAATCCACCCTCCTGGGTCTATCCGACCGCATCCACAGGGAATAGGTATATTTCCGGCCTTCTTTCAGGGTGTAGCCCGTTTGATGGAAGTGAAGATGATAGGTGACATCTCCTGGGTTTTGCACATCGATCTTCAGGCTCTGATTTCCTCGAACCTGGGTCGTGGAATCCACGGTCCAACTGGCTTTGGCGCCGGCGTAGTCGGCCTGGAACAAGGTCCAATGCTCCGCGATTTGCTCTGGTGTCCCTTCCCAGTCCCCTTGTCGAACCCAGTTCTTCTCTGGATGGGATTGCTTCTCTCCAGGATAGAAGAGGACATCGTCCACCCAGATGGTCCCGGGTCCGTCCGCTCCCACGCGGAAGTGGATCCCCGCCTCACCCGCATTGTCTTCCGGAGCCACGAACGTGGTCCAGTACTCCTGCCATTGTGGCCCGATCGTCACCTCCGTGGGTTGGCCCTCTTCGGCCCAGCCATAGAACATCAGGGGGCTGACCGGCTCGCCTTGGATCCAGAGGGCGGGAGAGCCGGCCAGGGGCTTCACCTGAACCACGAGTTCCCCGAAGGCGTTTCGCGTGTGCGCGAGCAGAAAAAGACAGGACAAAACTATATTCAAACGGGACATCATCTACCTCGTTTCTCTTCTTCCTCGTGAATATTTACTCTTCCTCGCCCTGCCTGTATGCAATCCTTGCCCAAATCGGGTGCACTGAAAGTTTACTTGGAATGTACCGGGCAGACCACGCGAAACCCTACGTTGTGTACCTTTCGCCATGCCGGATACGAGCGTCGGGTGGCGGAAGTGGCACGCTTGGGTCTCTCGGACCAGGAGCCGCCACGGATCACGCGCGAGTCAGAGGGTGTTTCTGATTCGTTCTGTTCGGGACAGGACAGGGTCCACTCCCATACATTGCCGTGCATGTCATGCAAACCCCAAGGGTTGGGCGAGAAGGAACCCACCGGGGCTGAGACACGATGGCCGTCATGAACCCAGGGGATGGCGGGACGCCACGGAGGAATGGCCCCGGAGGGAAGCCCCCATCCAAAGGTATCCACCCTTTGGAAGGCGTGATCCGCCAGGTTCGCCACGGTGGAGAAATCCGTGTCGATGCAACCATACCACAGCGGGGTCGTGGTGCCTGCCCGACACGCGGTTTCCCATTCCTTTTCCGTGGGTAACCTGACCTCATGGTCGATCCATCCGCTCAACCATTGACAGAAATCTACGGCCTGAAACCAGGACACTCGTACCACCGGCTGTCGGGGCTGGTTCAGCGGATATCCCCGTTCCTCTTCGCTGAACTGGAGGAAGTCGCCATGTTCCAATCGGCTGTCGTGGGAGGGATCGAAACGAAGGAACTGCTCGTTGGTCACTTCAAAGACCCCAAACCACAGGGCCAAAGAGGGGATGAAGTGCAGGTCGAGAAGAATTCCCTCGCCCAAATCCAGGACTCGGCGTTCCATGTTCGAGGTTTCACGAGGCACGGGTTTTTCCCACACGATGTCGCCTGAAGCCTCCTGAAAAGGATCCTTCTCAGGATCCGGTCCTGCCTGGACCAGGTCGGTTTCCATGGCCTCCGGGTCCTCGGTGATCCCGGCGTATCGGGACAACATTTCCATTCGTCTTCGTCGTTGTTCCTCCACCAAGGTGTCTCCCACGATCTCCCTCCAGGTGCCATGGGCCGGGGTGTGAAGGTCGATCCACGTGATCAAACGATCCCAGTCCTCCGTGGAGAGTCGCACGTCGTGATGTCCTTTCTTCAGGATCTGAACCAATTCCGCGGTGTCAGCGTGAAACTCGCAGGCGGGCAAGAGATGCATGTCGCTCTCGATCGTGGGAGAGCGTACGAAACGCCGAAGGGACAGATAGGACGGGGGAAAACGGGTGCCTTGGTTGTAGGTTTCTGATTCGGCCTTTGGATAAGCTCCCGGCCTGTTCCTGAGATCTGGCAGGACAGCGTGAACCGAATCCCTGGAATTCCCGTGACAGCGTACGCAATGCCTGTCCAGCACGGGTTGAACCTCGCGGAGGAAGGAAAAGCCTCGAACAGGACCATACCATGGCGAACAAACCGAAGGTTCTCGACGAACCGCGAGACAAGGTTGGGAGGGTGGGGTCTGGCTCTGGCTCTCGTGACAGCCCACGCAGGAGAGGACCTCTCCCGGCATGACCGTGAACCAGCTTCTCATCAGTTGAATGGCCTTGCCTTCCTTGTCCAAGGGTTGAACCGAGATCGGGGTGTTGGCCGGGACTCGAAATAAGGCCGAACCGTCTGGTTCCACCGGGACCGTGCCCAGGACGCGTTTGATGTCCCAGGGACCGTCCAATCCCACCCGGTTGACCTGTCCCCCCATCCCGCGATACGCGAAATGATAGGTCAACAACCTCAGGTTCTTGACCACGCCGCGAGGCACGCCCAGCAGACCGGGGCCTTGGTACACATTCACCAGGAGAACCGTGCCCTCGGTCTCTGCGGGCCGGATTCGGGGAGGGATGATGGGGGGGGGATCCCGTCGTTCCAGCAGGATCGGTTCCAGGAGCGCGTGGCCCGGTTCCTCCCTCAGACAGAGAAAACGATCGGAACAGTCCACCAGATACAATCCCCAAGGAGAGGAAGCGTTCGGTTGGGCTGAGACCAGGAAACTCGTCCCGTCCAGGGGAAAGGGATGCAGAAACTTGGGCCAGCTTTCCTGAACCAACCCATCCAGGATGAGGGGAAGAACCTTTTGGCCCTTGCCAGGGATTCGCTGCACGACGCCGGACGTTTCGTGCCGCCCCAATGCCGCGTCGAACAGGACCAGCTCGCCCATGCGTGGCACGTCGTGGTGTCCCCCCACCACGCCGATGAACTGGCTGGGGTGGTTGGGGATGGCTTTGGCGTAGAAGACGGCATTGGGCCAATAGGAATTGCTGCCGTACAAGGCCATCTGGTTGGTTCCGTCAGGATTCATGGTGAAGAGAATGCGGGAAACGAAATGAGGAATATCCGTGTATTCCCATCTCAAATACAGAATCCTTCCGTCGTTCATGAGCGTGGGACACCAGTCATGATCCTGTTCAAAGGTGAGTCTGCGTATTTCTCCTGAATCCCTGGACCATCGATACAGGTTGGCCACATGGGAAGATCCTTGAACGCAGGGCACGCCCACGAACGTGGCGGTGGAACAGAAGAGAATGTCATCATTTGGCAGGTAACAGGCGTCATAGTTGTCCACATCTGGCTCCTGAATCAGGGGAAGCTCTCGTGGGATGGCCTCTCTCAGGTTCATCTCGAATACCTGCCAGCGTCCCTTGTCGTTGGGCATGGAGAAAAGCACCTTGTCCCCATGAAAATGTAGATCCACGTCACCCAGAAAGCGAGAACCCGAGGGACGGAACACGGTGGTCAGGGGCTCTTTGGGATCGTCCATGGAAAGCATGCATAGGTCGTTATGATATCCGGTGGTGGGAAGACAGGAATTGCTTTGCCAGTTCTGCGGCAGTCCCATATGTGTCGTGGAGCGTCGGACGAGCAGGATCTTTTTTCCCTGCAATCTTGGATGAACGCATGGTTCTTGTGCTGTTCTCGCGTGGACATATCCCGTATTCCAAGCCAGAATGTGCATCAGCGACAGGACCTGGCGGAACAGCTTTTTCATGGAGTCATCACGGCCAGGGTCGAATCCAAGGGATCCTTGAGGGCCAGCGTCTCCGTGAGTTCCCAAAGGGATGTGTTCAGATGGCGCAGGGCGAGCACCGCGCAAATCCAGGACTGACTCCATCCGGTCTGGATACACCAGGCGCCCCAACCCACGTCCGCGTTGCTTCCCCAATGTTCCCATCGCTCGAAGTCAAAGGCCCGAAACCAGCCGCTGTCCAGTTCCTGGTGTGTCAGGGATCGAATCTGGATCCTGCACAGAAAGTGGGCCAGGCGATCCTCCGCCTCCTGATACGAGGGTTCCTTCAAGACTCGGGCGGCTTCGTGCAAGCCAAGGAACGCGAAATTCGTGGTGTACAGAAGATCGCAGACAGGATCCCCGTTCTCGTGGAGCAATGTGGCCTCGCTCTCGCCGTAGGTTTCGTTCGAGTTGGGAGGTCCATAACTGCCCTTGCCTTCCTGTCCCAGTTCTTCCCGAATGGCCCCGCAGTCCGCTTGTCCCTTCAACAGATCCATGAGAAGGGTTTGAAGCCATTTCCTGTGCGTGGGAGTCTCCTCCAGGCGCAAGAGCCAGGAAAGCGGCAAGAGCATTCGCGCCCGTTCCTGTTGAAATCCGTTGGTCCAGGACCATCCCTGTGGATAATTCTCCATCATGAGCGTGATCGCTTTGCGGGTCTTCTGGAGAAAGGGTTCGTAGCCTGTCAAAGCGTACGCTCTCAGGAAGCAGGCCCACAAGTAGGCGCCATAGTGAGGCCACAGGTCGACGAAAGCCTCGCGTTCATAACCTTCCCATCCCTTCTGGGACAAAGATGCCTCCTTGAGGGAATGATGGCGAAAGCCCTGGGATCCGGTGGTCCTGAGATTGGCCAGCAGGCATCGCAGCAAGGGCTCGTTCCATTTCCCTTTTCGCAGCAAAACAGCCGTGGCCATGGTGCCCAGCATGGCCCTCGCGTTGTCATCTCCATAATAGATTCCTTCGGATGCCGGGGAGGCAGACCATCCCAACAGCCCGTACGAGGGATGTTTCGGTTTGGCTCGGGGGCCCTGGGACATGGGGGATTTGAAGAAGAGGTAGTCCAGGAGTTCGTCTGCCACCGAAGCGCTATAGGTGCTGCCATACACATCCGACTGGAACGCGAAGGCCATGGCCGATTCGGCGATGCAGTCGCTCCTGCGGTGATAGCGGACCGACTGCGTTCCATCCATGGCGATCCTGGAACTGAAGCCTTCCAGGATGCCCAGGGCGCCTGTGCCGGTCTTCCAATGTTTGCCGGGCATGGGCCCCACACCGTCCTGATCGTCGGTCCTTCGCCTCTCTGCCTGCTTGTCCCAGGATTTGTCCACCACCAGCCGGGATTCCTCGAACCACTGCAGTCCCCGCTTCAAGGCCTGGTATTCCGCCTTTCTGGGAAGCCGTTCGTCCTTCCCATAGCTGGACCTTACTGACCAGGGCCAGTCCAGTTCCCCAGGCAACGCCTCATTCTGGGCCCATCTCAGGATGGCGGTCCAGACCGTTTGCCACGCGCTTTGGGGGGCGTAGCGTCCGGTGATGCAATGACTCAATTTGCTGGAAGCGATGAGCACATTCTCCCAGGGGTGTTTATAGAGCAAGGGGAAGACCGTGTGGGGCAGCCCGAAGTGAAGCTTGTCGAATCCGGCAACCCTGGCCGCGGCCAGAAGAGGCGAGACCCCGGTGATCGGAAGGACATACCCTTCGTTCAGGGTCAGAAGGGATCCCTCAGGGAGGCTTTTTCCGAAGAAGGAGGAGGTGACCACCGCGCGTTCCCAATGCAGCTTCTTGGGACGGTCCGTTCTTCCCTCGGGCATGGCGTTTGGGTACTCGATGAAGAGGCGCAGTTTTTTCTGTCGAGCCACCTCCCACATGGCCGGTCCAACATCGGTCTTTTTATTGGGGTAGCTGTCGGCCAGGATGAGTACGCCGGTTCCGGGAGGCGCGTTGGTGATGGCTGCGTCTCCATGATCAAAGCGGCCACATCGCCATCGTTTTCGGGATAGGGCGCCATACACATCATTGTCCACCCTGCAACTGAAGATCAGGTTCAAAGGAAACTCCTTGCCTGATTTACATGGGTTTTTCCAGGATTACGGAGCGGGAATGCGGCCCAGTTCCCTGGCGACATCCCGAAAAAAAACGATACATTGCTCGATTTCCGGGACCGAATTTTCCCAGTTGTACTCGTATTCTATGGAGAAAACGCCCTTGAAGTCCTGGCGATCGAGTTCCTCCAACATCTCCCGGGCTCGACAGTCCCCTGTGCCCCAAACCACGTCATGGCCTTGAGCGATATCCTTGAAGTGCAGGCTGACGATGCGGCCCTCCAGCTTGTTCAGGCATTCCACGGGATCCAGTCCGGAGCGCTTCCAGTGTCCGGTGTCAGCGCACGCGCCGATCCAATGGCTTCGACCCTCGCAGACATCCAGGACGGTTTGGGGATCCCAGTATCTGCTGGGCTTGGGGTGGTTGTGTATGGCCACGCGGATCTTGTATTCCTCGCACAATTTCTCTATGAGATCCAAAGCCTCCGGATTGGGTTCAGAAGTGATGGTTTGGATGCCCATATCCTTGGCGAACTCGAAGATGGAGCGCGAAACGGATTCCATGTTGGGAAGTCCCTGTACCCCGAAGACGCGCAGTTTTACCCCGGATTGATCCAATTTTTCCTTGACCTTGGCCCGGTATTCCACGGGCATGTCCGGCCCGAATTTTACGTTGGGTTCTTCCGGGCTCAGGGATTGTCCAGGATAGGCTTCCAGGGTGTCCAGTCCCATGGCCGCCGTCTTGTCGATGGCTTCGAACAAGGTGAAACGGTTGAAAGTCCAAGACTGAATCCCCAGACGCCAATCCAATTCTTCCCCGTGGACCCGAGACAGACATGGTCCAAGGCTCAAAACCAGGGCGAGCAGGAGGCGAGAGATCAGATGGTGGCTCTTCATGAAGAAACTCCTTTGTCGTGGGGGGTCTATAGATGCCACGGAGGCCTCATGGGACGTGACAACATGCGTTGCGCCTCCGGATCATCGAGAATCTCTTCCTTCACAGGATCCCATTTCAAGGGTCTTCCAATCAACAAAGCGATGTTGGTCAGGTGGCAAAGACTGGCGGTACGATGGCCTGCTTCAACCGGCGCCATGGGTTCTGTCCTTGATTTCATGGAATTCAGAAAATCCCGATGATGTCCCGGGCTGCGCCCCAAATGAACTTCTTCCGGGGAGAACTGTTCTCGCAGTAGGCTCTGCGGTTCGGCCTCCAGGTTTCCCCCATGAATATGAACGAAGACCCATCCTTCGTCCCCTTCGAAGCGGATTCCTCTGGGGGATTCGGACCTTCCCACCAGGGTTACTCCATTGGGGTACTGATACTCGAACTCGAATTTCATGAAGGTGTTGAACAGCCCGGTCTCGGGCCTCCATCCACTGGCGCGGATCTCCGTTGGGCCGGAATGATCCATGTCCATGGCCAGTTGGCCCAGGTCCAGTACGTGGGCGCCTCGATCCGTCATTTCCCCTCCGGAGTAATCCAGCACGTAGCGAAAGTAGAAATGGCAACGAAGACGAGTATAGGCCGCCCACGGGCAAGGACCCAACCACAGGTCGTAATCGAAACCGTCCGGTATTTCCATGGCCGGTTGCGGGGGCACGGGTTCGTGATCCACGGGCATATTGACACGGATGGCGCGAAGCTGTCCGATCCTTCCATTGCGCACCAGTTCGGCGGCGAATCGCGCGTTGTGACGGGATCGTTCATGGCTCCCGCACTGAAGAACCCTTTCATATCGGCGGACCGCGTCCGCGATGGCGCGTCCCTCGGCCACGGTATTGGACAGCGGTTTCTCGCAATAGATATCCTTGCCCGCTTTGGCCGCGGCCACGGTGATCAGGGCATGCCAATGATCCGGGGTACAGACCAGCACCGCGTCGATGTCCTTCCGCTCTAGCAGTTCCCTGAAATCGTTATAGGTGGCGCAATCCTTGTTGCCGTAGGCGTTGTCCACCAGATCCTTGGCGCGGTCCCGATGCGACTTGTCGACATCACAGACCGCCAGAACCTGGGTGTCTTTCTGGGCCAGAAAGCCGCGCATGTTTCCCGTGCCTTGCCCCCCCACGCCAATGCATCCCATGGTGATGCGTTCGCTGGGCGCCGTGGTACCTGCCTTGCCCAGAGCGGAAGAGGGCAACAGGACGGGAAAAAGCACCGCGCCTGTGGCGGTCGAAGCCAGGCTGGAGAGGAAGGTCCTTCGGGACAGCGAAGGGGAAGAGGGGTTGCCGGGACAAGGTCTGGAAGATGGATCTGCGCGTGTCATCATGCCTCCATGGTACAAGATTCGTGACCCTTTGGGGTAGAGTTTATTTATCGACTTCCATGGAACACCCTTGGGGAGGCCGAAATTGGGGGGGGGCGAGCCGACTCCAGGCCATGAAAGGGACTTGACGCAGGGACTTCACACAGTACGATTGACAACCGGGGATGGGAAACACTACTATACGACATGATCTGTTGGGGGCAGTTCGGCGCGGAGAACTCAAACAAAGGAAGCCTATGAAGGTCGGAAACGAATCAAATACCACGGTCCATGAATTGTTATTGCCCACCTTGCTCTTTGCGAGCCTGGGTGGGATGAGCTGGGCGGTGCGAGGGTGTTCCGGGTATGGGGGGAGCTGGGGGTGCCTGTTCGCCGGGACCCTCTGGGGCTCGGCCTGGTATTTCCTCTCCCGTGAGGGGAAAAGGGAAAAATCAAGGAGATACAGCCTCGGTTGGTCCGTGTTGGCCATCTCCATGGGTATGTTTCTGGCCGGGGGACGTGGGTGGATGCAATGGTCTCACTGGTTCGATGGCAGGCTCTACACGAACTGGACTGAGGGACGTTTTGTCTCCATCAATCCTTTCTATGGATGGTTGTGGTTGTTTGTGGCAGGGATTCCCTGGGCCGGGCTGGGTGCTGTGCTTCTGGCCTGGTGCGGGAGCAAAAGACCCATCACCTGGAAAGGCCTCTTGCTGCGTTTGGGACTTGCGGTGGCCGCGTACAAGGCTTTCGAGTCCATCTTCAACCAGTTTCCCGAGGTATTTCTGCCCCTCTATGATCAGGTGGATTATCGGGACTGGACAGCCAATCCCAACCTGAAAAGGGTGATCAACGATCTTCGTGCCGCAACGATTCATCTGGGGGTGTACCTGACCTTTTTGGGGTTTGAGGTCCTGAGACGGGACTGGCGAAATGTCAAGCTTATCGCTGTGGTGGGATTCGTCAATGGGATCGGCTGGGCCTGTCTTCAAAACTGGACCTGGGCCAAATGGGTCTGGCCGGAGGCCCAATTCAATTGGTGGCGTTGTTGGGAGTCTTCAGCGGGAATCAGCATAGGCATCGCCTATGGATTGGCCTTCTATATATGCAATCGTCCCCTGTCTCAGGAAGAGAAGCGCACCGAATGGCAACAACCCTATACCCTTCATCCCACGGCCGAAAAAATGGCGGTCTATTTCGCCCTGATCGTGGGCAGCGCTTTCAACATCAAAAACGGACTCAAAGGATTCATGAATCTGTATGTGTGCCATGAAGCATACTGGGTCGGGTTCTTCGAGAGATGGGGCATGGGCAAGTTCGATCCAGATCGGCACGGTTTCCTGGCCAGAGAGGATTGGTGGAGTTCGGTCTTCCTTGTCCTGGTGGTGCTGCCTGCCGTGCTCTTGTTCTTCCGCCTTCTTCGGCGCAGACTGGCCCATCCATATCCCCAGGATTTCGAAGGGGACACCTTGCCTCGCTATACCCGATTCTTTGGGATTGTTTTGGTTATTCACAACATCCTCGCCCAGATGGTCACCGGACCACACAACTGGACAGAGACGGTGTTCAGCATCTATTATGTGCTCCTTTTCCTGATCACAGCCGTCCTGGTGCACCATTACATCTGTCTTAGGCGGCTCGGTTTGAACAGAGACTGAGGCTGAATTCCTGCCATGGATCTTAAATTTATCAGAAATTTCTGCATTATCGCTCATATCGACCACGGCAAATCCACGCTGGCCGATCGTCTTCTGGAAATGACACAGACCTTGACTTCGCTTGAGATGAGGGAACAGGTGCTGGACAGCATGGATCTGGAACGCGAGAGAGGCATTACCATCAAGGCGCACGCGGTACGCATGCAATATCGAAACGCTCGGGGGCAGTCCTACTGCTTTAATCTGATCGATACCCCGGGACATGTGGACTTTGCGTACGAGGTGTCTCGAAGCCTAGCTGCGTGCGAGGGAGCTATTCTGGTCGTAGACGCGGCCCAAGGCGTGGAGGCGCAAACGGTCAGCAACGTGCTGTTGGCCCTGTCCAACGATCTGGCCCTGCTCCCGGTGGTCAACAAGATCGATATGCCCAACGCTCACGTGGAACAGACGCGTCATCAGATTCATGATCTGGTGGGAGGAAACGAAGAGGACACCTTGCTTATCAGCGCCAGGGAGGGTCTTGGGTGCCAGGCGGTCTTGGATGCCATTGTGGAGAGGGTGCCACCCCCGGGTGGTAATCTTAATGGACCTCTTCGGGCCTTGATTTTCGATTCCTTGTACGACCAGTATCGCGGCGTGGTCTGTTTTGTGCGCGTTGTGGACGGGGTGCTTCGCAAGGGACAGCATATTCGATTCCATGCCACGGGCATGGTGTACGAGGTGGAAGAGGTGGGATTTCTCAGACTAAAACGTTGTCCGGAGAATCAACTCGCCGCAGGTCAGGTGGGCTATCTGATCGCCAATGTCAAGGAGCTCGATGAGGCCAGGGTAGGAGATACCGTGGTGGATTCGGACGCGGAAAGGGTGGTAGCCCTGCCAGGGTACCAACCTCTCAAGCCCATGGTCTTCAGTGGGATCTATCCTGTGAACACGGATGATTACGAGGAGCTGCGTAACGCCATGGATCGCCTGAAACTCAATGACGCGGCCTTCAGTTTCGAGCCGGAAACCTCTCCTGCCTTGGGGTTTGGCTTTCGATGCGGGTTCCTGGGATTGCTTCACATGGAGATCATCCAGGAGAGGTTGGATCGTGAATACAGGGTGGATATCATCAACACCTTGCCCACCGTGCGCTATGAGGTTTTGAAGATATCCCAAGAGGTGGTCCAGGTGGAGAATCCATCCTCCCTTCCTCCTTTGGGGGAGATCGAGGAGATTCGGGAGCCCATCCTCAACGCCCAAATGCTGTTGCCCAGCGAGTATGTGGGACAGGTCATGAAGGTGGCTATGGAGCGAAGAGGTGTCTTCATCAATACGGAGTATCTGGACGGCCGTCGGGCCATCATGCATTACGAGCTTCCCCTGGCCGAAGTGGTCATCGATTTCTATGACAAACTCAAGTCCGTGTCTCGCGGATACGCCTCTTTCGATTATGAATTCAAGGAGATGCGGGCCTCCAAGCTGGTGAAGCTGGACATCCTGATCAATGGGGATCCCATGGACGCCTTGAGCACCATTATCCACAAGGACAAGGCCTATGAGTGGGGACGTAGGCTCTGCGCCAAACTCAAGGAATTGATCCCCAAGCAGATGTTCGAGGTGGTGATCCAGGCGGCCATTGGCAGCAAGGTGATTGCCAGGGATGTGGTGCGTCCTTTTCGCAAGAACGTGACGGCCAAGTGTTACGGCGGGGACATCACGCGAAAGAGGAAGCTCTTGGAACGCCAGAAAGAGGGCAAGAAGAGGATGAAGCAGGTGGGACGTGTCAACATCCCTCAGGAGGCCTTTCTCGCGGCCCTCAAGATGGAGGATTGAGAGGCAGCCCTTGGATGGGACAGGATTGTATATCCATATTCCCTTCTGTGTTCAGCGGTGTCCCTATTGCGCCTTTTTTTCCACAGTGAGAGGGAGTGCGGATAGGGCCGGCTATGTCGAGGCCGTGATTCGGGAGATGGAGAGACGAGCTCAAGAAAAAACATGGGGACCGGTGAGTACGGTGTATCTGGGCGGGGGAACTCCCAGTCTGTTGTCTTCTCATCAGGTGGGGCGACTCCTTCAGGCTGCCAGGGATGTTCTGGGGGTTCGAAAGGGGGCCGAGATCACCCTGGAGGCCAATCCCGGCACGATGGACGCGATGGCTTTGGCCGGGTACAGGGAGGCGGGGATCGACCGCCTCAGCCTGGGCGCGCAGTCCTTCCACGAGGATACGCTGAAGACCTTGGGACGGATCCACACAGCACGGCAGGCCAGGGATTCCTTCAAGGATGCGCGCCGGGCGGGTTTCGAGAATATCAGCGTGGATTTGATTCTGGGTGTGCCGCGAGAGGAATCTCGCTCATGGAAGGAGACGATCGAAATCGCGATCCATCTGGCACCCGAACATCTGTCCGTGTACGCCTTGACCGTGGAACAAGGGACCCGATGGGAGGAAGAGGTCCTCTCGGGAAAACGGGAAAGGCAATCCGAGGAGGAACAGGCTTGCCTGTGGCGACAGGGAGCCCAGGTACTTCTCGGGGCGGGATACCTTCACTACGAGGTTTCCAACTACAGCCTGCCTGGACGGCAATCCAGGCATAACCAGGGCTATTGGACAGGCAACCCGTACTTGGGTGTGGGGGCTTCGGCCCATCGTTTCGATGGGAGGGAACGGGCCTGGAACGTGTCGGATTTGGATGACTATATGGGACAGGTACAGCAGGGAGAAGATCCCACGGAGGACCGGGAGCGATTGGACGATTCGACCTTGGAATTCGAGAGGCTTTTTCTGGGACTGCGCACGTCAACCGGGATTTCTCTTTCCAAGGAGCAAAGGGTTCGTTTCAAGGCTTCGGATCCAGGACAAGCCCTGCTGAAGGAGGGTTTTCTCGAGGAGACGATGGTTGGAGTTGCCCCCACGGAGGAGGGACTTCTGCGAGCGGATGCCATGGCCTTGGAGGTGGCGGAAGTGTTGCTTTGCTCCTCTGGCCCGGGTGAGACGATTCACGCAACCCTCGCCAGCCCTCTATAATCTAAGATCAGATCGGGTTCACTGAATATTTACGAATCGACCTCGTGGTAGTATGTCAGCGGTACATTGTCGGTAAACCCAATCTGGGCGAGGGCTTGATAGCGGCAGGGCGAGGAGCCAAACATGGACAGAAGAAGGTTTCTTCATTTCACAGGGTTGATGGGGTTAGGTGCCACATGTCTTTCTCCGCGTGGGCTGGGGGGGACCGAACATGGATCCAGGCTTCCCAACATCGTTTTCATCATGGCAGATGATCTGGGATATGGGGAGCTGGGGTGTTACGGACAGACCCTGATTGAAACCCCGAACGTGGACCGCATGGCCAGGGAGGGGATGCGATTCACGCAGTGTTACGCCGGTTCTCCGGTGTGCGCCCCTTCCCGTGGCGTACTCATGACTGGGCTTCATGGAGGTCACGCCTTTGTTCGGGACAATCTGAGCGTCAAGGTGGATGGAACGGAGTTCGGGGGGCAATTGCCTCTTCCGTCCGAATCCAGGACCGTGGCCGAGGTTCTCAAGCGAAGAGGATATGCCACCGGGGCATTTGGAAAATGGGGACTGGGACACGTGGGGTCCACCGGGGATCCCTTGCGGAAAGGTTTCGATCGCTTCTTCGGATACAACTGCCAGGCCCATGCCCACAACCTCTATCCCAGGTATCTGGTGAGGGACTCCGAGGAGATTCCTTTGAAGGGAAACACTCGGGGATTGACCGGGGAGAAGTACGCCCCGGCTCTGATCGCGGATCAGGCGATTTCGTTCATTCATGAGCATCGACATGAGCCCTTTTTCCTGTACTACGCCAGCGTGTTGCCTCACCTGGCTCTCCAGGCGCCGGAGGAAGAGGTGGCCCACTACCGGGGGAGGTGGGAAGAAACTCCGTACGAGGGAAAATCCTATCTGCCCCATCCTGCCCCTAAATCCTGCTATGCGGCCATGATCACCTTTCTGGACAAACAGGTGGGACGGGTGCTTGAGGCGCTTGAGGAACTGGGACTGGATCGGGATACGGTGGTCTTCTTTACCTCGGATAATGGCACCACGCATCTCAAGGAACAGGTGGACTATGAATTTTTTGACAGTGTGAGGGGGTTGAGGGGATTGAAGGGGTCTGTGTACGAGGGAGGGATTCGCGTGCCCATGGTGGTACGTTGGCCAGGGAAGATCCCTGAGGGATCCGTGGCCGATCATCTGGCCGCTCACCATGATATTCTGGCCACGCTTTCCGAGATCTCTGGCGATCCGAGTGTAGAGGAAACCGACGGCTTGAGCTTTCTGCCCACGTTGTTGGGACGTGAACAGGAGGAAAAGCACGGTTTTCTCTTGTGGGATTTTGCCGGGTATGGTGGGCAGATCGCCGTACGCATGGGCAAGTGGAAGGCCGTCAAAAGCGATCTTCGAAAGAATCCGGACGCGCCGTTTCAGTTATATGACCTTGAGCAGGACCCCTCGGAACAGCGGGATCTGGCCGCGAAAAGACCTGACATCCTGGTCCAAATCGAGGAAATCTTGTCCAGAGAGCGTTCCCTGCCTGAAACCGAAGCCTTCCGTTTTGGCCCGTACTCGAAAGGCAAGGAGCCTGCAGGATAGAAAAGCGAAAACAGCATCTCTGTCTTTTCTCCGCCAAGGGCTGCGTTTGGATCGGGTTCACTGAATATGTACTGTCCATGTTTCAAGATATGAAGATGAGGATGTCCCAACTAGCAACGAAACCCTACGTCGCTAATGCGGGGCCCTCTCATTTCTTCTCCCTTGTCGGCGTGTCAATGTTCTATGCCCTGATCGGGTTCACTGAATATTGGCAACAGGTGAAAAGACGGATGTCATGAGATATACGAGAAGGATCTGGACCTGGAGTCTGATGACGCTGGCCTTGTTGGGGTTTTCCTGCGAGAGGAAAGCCTCTTCACGAAAAGCGATTTCCCAACAAAGCGAGGCGCTGTCTGAGAAGGGGAAGCAAGAGCGGCTCCATCTTCTCCTGATTACCGTGGATTGTCTGCGATATGACAGGGTGGGGTTCGGTGGTTATGAAAGGCAGGTCAGTCCCCATATGGATCGCCTGGCGAAAGATGGCACCGTGTTCACCAGGGCCTATAGCCAGTCCGGATGGACCCTGCCCTCTTTGGCCACGATTCACACCGGGTTGTATCCCAGGGATCACGGCGCGATCGATCTGGACAAGGCGATCCACGCCTACCTTCCCACCCTGGCGGAACGATTGTCCGATGCGGGCTACGAGACCTTGGCCTATGTGAGCCACACCTTGTGCCGCCCGGAATATGGGCTGAATCGCGGCTTCAAGATCTATGACTATTCCGTGATAGAACAGGGACATCCCCACGACATTTCCACCTCCAAGGAGATCACGGATCTGGCCCTGGAGGGACTGTCCCAGGTGACGGGACCCTTCTTTCTTTGGATCCACTACTTCGATCCTCATTTTTATTACATGCCGCATGAGGGCTGGGAGCACTTCGGGACCTCGCCGAGCGATCTGTACGATCAGGAAGTCGCGTATACCGATCATCATATGGGACGCCTTCTTCAGGGCTTGCGGGAGAAAGGACTCTATGATCAGACTCTCATCGTTCTGGTCTCAGACCACGGGGAGGAGTTTGGCGAGCACGGGGGCAATTATCATTTCACCTGCTTTGAGGAGATCCTTCGCGTTCCCATGGTCATCCGCGCGCCTTCCCTTGAAGACAAGGAATATCCGGAATTGGCCCAACAGATCGACTTGTTTCCCACGATCTTGGGATTCCTGAATCTGCCTGTGGATATGGATCTGCCCGGCAGGGATCTGTTCGGAAGCGGGAAAGAAGATGGCGGAGAGCCCATTCTCTTTGCGGAACGGCACAGGCCTCCAGGCACCTATCAGAGAGCTGTGCTTCGGTATCCTTTCAAACTTATCGTCGTGGAAAAGACCGGGGTGGAAGAGATTCCTTCCAGGGATCCCGCTCTGTTGGCGCTGTTGGACAGCTTTCATGCCGGGGAGTTTGTCTATGACCTAGACGCGGATCCAGAGGAGACACGCGATCTTTTGACAGAAACGGATCCGGAGGTGATGCAGAGCTTGCGGGCCGCGTTACACGAGTTTTCCGCTGGACGGGTCTCCGTGGGGCAAGACCTCGAGCTGAGTCCCCAGCGAAGGGAGGATCTGCGCTCCCTGGGCTACATGAATTAGCTCGGTCGACCCCATAGTGGCTTGGAAAGCTGTGCTAGGCTCTTAGGCATGCTTTTCCATACCTCGGTGTTCGTATTGTTTTTCGGTGTGGTGTATGCCGTGTTTTTGGCCGTGAAGGGGACGCGGTTTCGCGTGCCTTGGCTGCTTCTTTGTTCCTATGTCTTCTATGGCTGGTGGAACCCTCTTTACCTTCTCCTGATTCTGTGGTCCACCGCCGTGGACTTCGCGGCGGTCACCGGCATGGCCAAAACCAGGTTCAGGAAGCCGTGGGTGGCTTGGAGCGTTGTGAACAACCTGGGGCTTCTGGGCTTTTTTAAGTATGCCTCGTTCGTGACCCAGAACATCAATCTGCTGTTGGCAAGAGGGTCTGTGGACATGTCCCTTCCGGAACCGGACATCTTGCTTCCAGTGGGCATCTCCTTCTTTGTCTTTCAGTCCATGAGCTATACCATTGATTTCTACAGGGGCAAGGTGGAAAGGGAGCCCAACTTTCTTCACTACGCCACCTTTGTCTCCCTGTTCCCTCAACTTGTGGCAGGACCCATCGAACGGGCCAGAAACCTGCTTCCACAGCTCAAGGAAGAATCCAGGATCAGCAGGCAGGATGTGGCAGAGGGTCTCTCCCTGTTCGTGGTGGGTCTTTTCAAAAAGAGAGCCCTGGCCGATGCCTTGGCCACCTATGTGGATGAGGTATTTCTCATGCCGGAGGCGTATCGCGCCCCGGCCCTGATTCTGGCGGTGTTCGCCTTTGGGTGGCAGATCTACTTCGACTTCAGTGGCTACACGGACATGGCCAGGGGGGTGGCACGTATGTTGGGTATCCGGCTCATGCTCAACTTCAGACATCCTTATCTGGCCACCGGGTTGGGAGATTTCTGGGAGCGTTGGCATATTAGCTTGTCCACCTGGTTCAAGGAATATGTCTATTTCCCTTTGGGAGGGAACAGAAAGGGAGGGTTCAGAACCTATCTCAACATGTGCCTGACCATGCTGGTTTCCGGGCTGTGGCATGGGGCGAAATGGACCTTTGTGGCATGGGGAGCGGCCCATGCCTTGGGTCGGGTGGCTACTCGGGACATGGAGAAGAGGTCGTTCTATCGGTCCCTTCCCCAAGGATTGAAACGAATTTTCGTATTCCTCTTTGTTTCTTTTTGCTGGATCTTCTTCCGGGCCGAAAGCCTATCGGATGCGTGGATGCTGATCAAGAGAATCTTTGTCTCCGGCTGGGAAGATCCTCGATTTCCGATCCTTTGGTTGATTCTGATCGGCTTGGTCTGGATCTACGAGGCATTGTACGAGTCCAGCATGAGAACCTGGCTGGAACGGCCCATCGTGCGCGTGGGGCTGGTGCTGAGTATGCTCTTGTATCTCTTGTTTTTCTCCGCTTCCGGGCACCAGGCCTTTATCTATTTCCAGTTTTGACCCGTGGGGAATGTAATGATTCACGCACTCCTTGCCAGCCGGCTATAATCTAAGGTCCGATCGGGTTCACTGAATATGTAGAGCGACCGGATGAACTTTCAGTAAAACCGAACTTCAGAAGGCGAGGGTGCTGTCATGATCTTGTTCAACCCCAGAAAACATGATCGTTTCTATTCGGACGAGCGGTCCCGCGAAATCATGCGCGAGACCATAGAGTTTTTCGAACGAAAAGGATTGGATCGGATCAAGGAAGATGACCGCAACTTCACCTGGTACGCTGATTTCCTGGAATTTCAGAAGGGGAAAAGGATCTTTGCGACCCTGCTGACCCCCTCTGCCTATGGCGGAACAGATTGTCGGTGGGACACCTGGCGTAATTGTGAATTCAACGAGATTCTCGCCTTTTACGGCTTGCACTACTGGTACACCTGGCAGGTCTCGATTCTGGGACTGGGGCCCATATGGATGGCGGAAAAGGAGGATCTGAAGAAGCGGGCAGCGCGGTTGCTGGAGCAAGGCGCCATCTTTGCCTTTGGCCTTTCCGAGAAGGAACATGGCGCTGACGTATATGCCACGGAGATGCGGTTGGACCCGAGTCAGGATGGCGAATACAAGGCCCATGGATCCAAGTACTACATTGGCAATGGTAATGAAGCGGAGATGGTGTCTGTTTTTGGCAAGTTCTCTGATACCGGCGATTACGTCTTTTTCAACGCGAACTATCGACACAAGAAGTATGAATGCGTCAGGAATCTGGTTAACAGCCAATCTTATGTGTCTGAATTCGCTCTACATGATTATCCGGTCCCGGAATCGGATATTCTCAGCAGAGGACAATATGCCTGGGACTGTGCCCTGAATACGGTGAATGTCGGCAAATTCAATCTCGGGTGGGCCTCGATCGGTATTTGTACTCATGCCATGTACGAAGCGATTCGGCACGCGGCGAACCGTACCCTCTATGGCATGAAGGTGACGGACTTTCCTCACGTCAAGCGGTTGTTCACCGACGCCTACGCTCGGCTTGTGGCCATGAAATTGTTCGCCTTGCGCGCGGCGGATTATATGCGCGTGGCATCCCTGAAGGACAGGCGCTATCTGCTCTACAATCCGGTCGTGAAAATGAAGGTCACCACCCAGGGCGAGGAAGTCATCAACCTGATGTGGGACGTCATCGCGGCGAAAGGCTTTGAAAAGGACATGTACTTCGAAATGGCGGCTCGCGATATTCGAGCCTTGCCCAAGCTGGAAGGCACGGTTCATGTCAACATCGCGCTTATCCTCAAGTTCATGCCGAACTATTTCTTCAATCCCAAGGAATATCCTTGGGTGGACCAGCAGAACCAGGCGCGCAATGACGATTTTCTGTTCGAGCAGGGGCCGACACGGGGCTTGGGCGCGATCCAATTCCACGATTATGTCTCGGCCTTTGACAGCTATGACCTGCCCAATGTGAAGCTGTTTCAGGAGCAGATTGCCTTGTTCAAGGAAGCGCTCATGGCCGCGCCACCCACAAAGGAGCAGCAAAAGGATACAGATCTGCTGCTGAGCATGGGGGAACTGTTCACGTTGGTGGTGTATGGACAACTGGCGCTAGAAAACGCACGAATCTATGACATCGGAGACGACCTGGTGGACCAGATCTTCGATTTCATGGTGAGGGATTTCTCGAAATTCGCGCTGCAGGTGCTCAGCAAACCCGGGTCCACCCCGAAACAGGTGGAATTCTGCCGCAAGATGATCCTGAAGCCCGCGTTGGACCAGGAACGTTACAACCGGGTTTGGAACGAGCAGGTCTTGCCTTTGAAGGATGCCTATGAGATGAATCGCTGATGAGCCGCGGAACGGATCATCTCCAATACGATATCGGCTTCATCTGAAGGGATGCGAATCTCAGGCTTGACTCGATGTCTTTCGCATCAGGCTTTGTCGATGATGGAAACGAATGACATAGGAACAGCGGGTTGACCGTCCATGGGCATTTTCGATTGAATGCTTGTCTTGGCTATAGGGTAGGGAAGCGTTTTCCAGTTTGGGGTGAGATAGATTTATGGACAAAACTTGCCACAAGAGCGAGATGACCAGTGTGGATCCGGTCCTGGATGTGGAGGGCTTGCGGGTACGTTATACTACGGAAGCCGGACCGGTGGACGCGGTGGACGGGATTTCCCTGCGCGTCGAGCAGGGCCGTATTCTCGGGCTGGTGGGGGAGAGCGGTTGTGGCAAGACCGTGACCGCCATGGCCGTGCTGAGGTTGATCCGTCCCCCAGGAAAGATCGTGGACGGGCGAATTCGGCTGCGCGGCATGCGGGACGACAGATCCATCGAGGTGCTGGGTCTGCCGGAACACGCGCGGGAGCTCTACCACGTGCGCGGGGGCGTGGCGAGCATGATCTTTCAGGAGCCCATGACCGCGCTCAGCCCGGTACATTCCGTGGGCAATCAGGTCTGCGAGGCGATCCTGACGCATCGAAAGATTCCGCGATCGGACGCCGAAAACCTGGCCACGGAGATGCTGGGCAAGGTGGGTATACCTAACCCAGGGGACAGGCTGAAACAATATCCCTTCGAGTTCTCCGGAGGGATGCGGCAGCGAGTGATGATCGCCATGGCCCTGGTCTGCGACCCCAGCCTTCTGATCGCGGACGAACCGACCACAGCCCTGGACGTGACGATACAAGCTCAGATTCTCCAGTTGATCCGCAAGGTGCGGGACGATACCGGGGCCTCGGTCCTGTTGATCACGCATGACCTGGGTGTGATAGCCCAGACAGCGGACGATGTGGCGGTCATGTACATGGGACATATCGTGGAGCAGGGCACGGTGCGCGACGTACTGAAACGACCGATTCATCCCTATACCAAGGGGCTCTTGGCCTCGCTGCCGGGCATGAGTGTGCACAGGAGACGCCTGAGTTCCATTCGGGGCAGCGTGCCCGCTGCCGGGCAGATGCCGCCGGGCTGTTCTTTTCACCCCAGATGTCCATATCATAGGCCTGGACTGTGCGACCGGGAAGCGCTCCCTGAGTTAGAACATCGGGACCAGACTCATGCTGCCGCTTGCTTCCGTTGGCGTGAGATCGAGAACGAACAGGGGGGCGTGTGAGGCCCGAGAGCCAGCCCATGGACCCTGTGCTGTCGCTGCTTTCCGTGCGCAGGCTGTGCAAGTACTTCCCGATTCATGGACAGGGCCTGGTGCGACGCAAGATCGGGGAGGTGAGGGCGGTCAACGATGTGAGCTTTGATGTGGCGCCCGGAGAAACCCTGGGAATCGTCGGGGAGAGCGGGTCGGGAAAGACCACCGCTGCGCGCGCCATCCTGCGCGCCTTGGACCCCACCTCCGGGGAGGTTCTCTTTCAAAGTAACGGAAAACAAGTGGATCTGGCGCGGTTGAGCCATCGAGAGATGAAACCTCTGAGACAGCGCATGCAGATGATCTTCCAGGATCCTTTTTCCTCGTTGAACCCGCGCATGACCGTGGGGGATATCGTGGGTGAGCCGCTGGTTATTCACAAGCTGGCTTCTGGGAGCGAGTTGAAGGACCGGGTGGTGGATGTCTTGTCCCGGGTGGGACTGAAGCCGGAGCATCGCACGCGCTATCCACACGCCTTCAGCGGGGGACAGCGGCAGAGGATCGGTGTGGCTCGCGCCCTGATCCTGAAGCCTGAGCTGGTCGTCGCGGACGAGGCCGTATCGGCGCTGGATGTCTCGGTCCAGGCGCAGGTGATCAACCTGCTGGAGGATCTGCAGGAGGAGTTGAACCTCACCTACTTGTTCATCGCGCACGATCTCAGCGTGGTGCGACACATATGCAATCGGGCCGCGGTGATGTACTGTGGCCGGGTGGTCGAGCTTTCCCCGATCGAGGAGCTCTTCGAACAGCCTTTGCATCCCTATTCGCATGCCTTGCTGGCCGCGGTGCCCTCCCCGGATCCGGATGTCCGCCTGCGGCCGGCTGTAACCGGCGAAACCGCGGACCCCGCCCGTATGCCTGCCGGGTGCAGTTTTCATCCCCGTTGCCCTTTCGCGAAGGATGGCCTATGCAATGTGCCTGGTAGGCCACCTGCGCTGGAAGAGGTGAAGCCGGGACGCTGGGCCGCTTGTTTCCGGGTCCAGGAACTCGCGGATCAGAAGGGAGGGGGGCGTTGTTGAAGAAGATATGGATCTTTGTCGGTCTCCTTCTGGGCACCCTGGTGGGCATGGCCGGTGCGCTCATGGCGCTGGCCTGGCTCGCGCAGCCCAATCTGCACGCGCCTTTGCCCGAGTATTCACCCGAGGAAATCTTCGCGATAGAACGCGCCCGAGACGTCTCCTTCGATCCGACCGCGGATCCTCCTGTGATGCATATGGATGTGGATTGTTCCGAAGGGGAGAGCGCGACGTGGTATCCCAAAGGAGAGGCGCCGCTTTTGGCGGAACTGGTGCGGGAGGGACGTTTGCCTCCTGTTCATGAGCGGGTGGGACCGGAACCGGTGGTGATGGCCGGGGCCGATGGAATAGGAAACTACGGTGGGAGCTGGTATCGCGTCGCGAACGCGGAAAGCGATATCGGCGTGATGACCTGGCGGATCGGAGGCCCTACCTTGGCGCGCTGGTCCCCGCTGGGCTATCCCATCAAACCGCATCTGGCCAAAGGGTGGGAGGTGTCCGAAGATCTGCGCGAGTACACGGTCCACCTCCGTCGTGGCATGCGCTGGTCCGACGGGCATCCCTTTACCACGAGGGACATTCTCTATTGGTGGGAGCATGAGATCCTCTTTTACCAGAGCAATCCGTGGAGTATGTCTGTCGCCGGTCAGCTCGGGGACATCGAGAGGATCGATGATACCACGGTCGTGTTTCGGTTCCCGAGATCCCATGGGCAATTTCTCGAGGTCATGGCGAAGTCCACCTTTTGGGTGCCCGAACACTATTTGCGGGATTTCCATCCGGAATTGGGCGACCCGAAGAAGATCGAAGAGATGATGCGAATCCAGGGCGCGCCCTCCGCGAGATCGGCCTATTTTCGCTTGAAGGATTGGCGCAACCCGGAGCATCCCCAGATGAATCCATGGCTCTTGCGATCTCACCAGCAGACCCCGCCTTACGCCTTTGTTCGCAATCCCTTCTACCCGGTGGTGGATCCGGCCGGAAACCAGTTGCCGTATCTGGACAGGGTGGTCAACGACGTGCGCACGATCGACATGATCCCGGCCACCGCGTCCGCTGGCGATATTTCCATGCAGATGCGGAACATCTTCTACGAGGATCACACCCTGTACATGGAAAACAGGAAGGCAGGTAAGTACGAGGTGTATTACTGGTTTCGTGGGGAGCGTTCCAACTTTGTTGTGTTTCCAAACCTGAATCGTATTGTCGATCCGGCTCGTCCTGAGACACGATGGAAACACCAGTTCCTCAACGAAAAGCGTTTTCGTCACGCCTTATCCCTGGCCATCAACCGCGAGGATATCATCAGGGCGGAATACGATGGAATCGTCGAACCGGCGCAGATCGATCCCGGGATCGAGTCTCCCTTTCATCACCCGCGTCTTTTCAAGGCGTTTACGCAATACGATCCGCGAGAGGCCAACCGTTTGCTGGACGAGATCGGACTGACGCGGCGCGATTCCGAAGGCTGCCGCACTTTCCCCGACGGAAGCAGGATGACCTATTTCCTGGATTTGACCGAATACACCGGGGTTGGACCCTCGCAATTCCTGATCGATGATTGGCGGGCCGTGGGCGTACGGGTAATCATGCGCCTGATGGCCCGAAACTTCTGGCAAACCCAACAATCGGCCATGGAGTATGATTTGACCGTTTGGGCCGCAGAGAGCGAATATTTGCCCCTGACAGAGCCGCGGAATTTCGTGCCCACCTCAGGCCATTCCTTCTACGCGCCAGGGTACGCGCTCTGGAATCTATTCGGCGGGCTCGATGGGTCGGACCGTGTGAAGGGGCGTCCGCAGGCTATGGAGCCACCCTTGGACCATCCGCTTCGGCGCGCCATGGTTGTGCTTCGAGAGGCCCTGGGCGCCGCGGATCTGGAGAGCCAGCGGCTGATCTTCTCGGAGATCCTCGATATAGCGGCAGAGCAGTTGTGGTCGATCAACATTGCCACGCCGACGCCGCAACTGGTGATTGTCAAGAACGGGTTTCGAAATGTTCCGCGCAACGCGATCACCGGACATATCTTCAATACCCCGGCCAACGCCGGGGTCGAAACCTATTTCTTCGATGAGCCCTTCGATTCGCCAGGCGCCTTGGCTTCCATCCAGCGACTGATGGTCGAGGTGGACCCGGATCCGCGCAGGACACTATGGACCGGCCCCTCCGTTGATGAGCATGGGGGAAGGCGCACTCGGGACGTGGTGGGAGCGAGTCTGCGTTTTTTGATACTGGGGATTCTCCTGGTGGGTGGGGTGATGATCGCCTGCCGACATCCTTTCGTCTTGCGCAGGATGGTCATTCTCCTTCCCACGATTTTCATCATATCGGTCTGCGTGTTCATCATCATCGAGTTGCCGCCGGGCGATTTCATTACCTCCAGGATTCGGCAACTGGAGATGGAAGGCGACGACGCGGCCATCCAGCAGGCGGAGGAGTTGCGGGAACTCTTTCATCTCGAGGAGTCTGTGTCCATGCGGTATATCCGCTGGATCGGTCTACCTTGGTTCCTCAGCTTTTCCACCGCGGACCGAGGGCTTCTGCAGGGCGATCTGGGGCATAGCATGGAGGATGGACAACGGGTGAACGACATCGTGGGGGACCGAATCACCTTGACGCTGCTCATCTCGTTGTTTACCTTGATCTTCACGTGGGCGGTGGCCATTCCCATTGGCCTGTATTCCGCGGTTCGTCAGTATTCCATCGGGGATTACGTGTTTACCTTCATCGGGTTCATCGGCATGTGCGTGCCCCCCATGTTGTTGGCCCTGGTCATGATGTATCTCGGTTCCGCCGTGTTCGGATTGTCCGTTGGGGGATTGTTTTCCCCGGAGTACGCCATGCAGCCGGACTGGACCTGGAACAAGTTCGTGGATCTGCTGCAGCACATCTGGATTCCGGTGCTGGTCATTGGGGTCGCGGGTACAGCAGGCATGATTCGGGTGTTGCGGGCCAATCTGCTGGACGAATTGGGCAAGCCCTATGTCACGACGGCCCGTGCCAAGGGGGTAAGACCGATCAAACTGGTTCTGAAGTACCCATTGCGGCTGGCGCTCAATCCGTTCATTTCCGGGATTGGCATGATCTTCCCGCAACTGGTCTCCGGCGGGGCCATCGTGGGTATCGTGTTGAGCTTGCCCACCGTGGGTCCCATGCTCTTGAGCGCGTTACAGGCCCAGAACATGTACCTGGCTGGTTCCATGCTCATGGTGCTCAGCCTGCTCACCGTGTTTGGGACCCTGGTCAGTGATCTGTTGCTGATGTGGGTCGATCCCCGAATTCGAATGGGGGGATCGACATGAAAGCGTTCCATCTCAAGGCATGGTGGAAGGACAGGAGGGAACAAGGGCCTGTTGCAGAGATCCTTCTTGCCGGCGAAATGTCGCAGTGGCAGCTCATCCTGCGCCGATTCTTGCGACATCGCATGGCCGTGCTTGCCCTGTTCACCCTGATCGTGTTCTACATGGTGGCTGCGTTGGCCGAATTCGTGGCTCCCTATCCCTCGCAGTGGCGGGACCTGGACTATATGTACGCTCCCCCGCAGATTCCCAGGTTCAGCTTCTCCCATGGGTTTCATACGGACGCGCTGATGCCGGCGCACGATCCCATCACCTTCCAGAAAGGGTACCGGGCCGCGACAGAGAGGGTGCCCCTGGGATTCTTCGTGCGAGGCGAGCCCTATACCCTGTGGGGGCTTTTTGAGAGCGAGATTCGATGGTTCGGGGTGGATCCTGCGCGGCTGGGACAGGACGGCTTCGTGGCAGAGGGTGAGGGACAGGCTCGCGCACGTTTCTATTTTCTGGGAGCGGACAGGCATGGACGCGATCTGTTCAGCCGTCTGGTGTTCGGGTCCAGGCTCAGCCTGTCCATCGGCATGCTGGCCGTGCTGATCTCCGTGGCGCTGGGCGTGGTCATCGGCGGGATCTCCGGGTATATGGGCGGCATGGTCGACGATCTGATCCAGCGTTTCATGGAGATCCTGCGTTCCTTTCCTCAGATTCCGCTTTGGATCGCGTTGGGGGCATTGCTCCCGGCCGACTGGCCGCAAGTGGGCGTGTATCTGGGAATCACGGTGGTGCTCAGTCTGCTGGGATGGACCGGGCTGGCCCGCGCCGTGCGCGGCAAGATCATGGCCCTTCGCGAGGAGGATTACGCCGTGGCCGCGCGTCTTCTGGGCGCCGGGCATGGTCGAATCCTGTTCAAACACCTGGTGCCGGGGTTCACCAGTCATATCATTGTCTCTCTCAGTCTCAGTGTTCCCGGCATGATCCTGGGCGAGACTGCCCTGAGCTTTCTGGGCCTGGGGCTTCGTCCCCCGGTGGTCAGTTGGGGCGTGATGCTGCAGGACTGTATGCACATGCGAACCGTGGCCCACTACCCATGGCTGCTCATGCCTGTGGCATTCATCATGGCCGCGGTCTTGGCTTTCAACTATGTCGGCGACGGAATTCGCGACGCGGCCGATCCCTACGCGTCGAAATGATGTGTGGCTCTAGCCATCCAATTCCTTGACGAACCCGCAAAACCGACGCAGATCCTTCTGAACAAGGGGATGGACATCGTGCAATTTGGCCAGCATAAAGTCGATTCGATCCCAGTCGAAGTCCATCTCGAAATAGCAACCCTTGAAATGACGGAAGCGCTGCAATTCCAGGAGCGGACCGTATGCGGAATCGGACAGCGCGGCCATACGAACTCCTTTTCGAAACACTGGTCGAGTTCCATTTGCCGGTGTTTTTCCTTGGCAGCAAGAAAACCCCGAGCAGCGGCCAGATCGATTTCGTAGTGATATGATCTAGAGGACAATGCGTGGGATAAGCCGATGGTTTTCTCTGAGGGAGGGACTTTCCATGAAACGTATTCTGAAGGCTATAGCGGCTTTACTGATCTTGGCGGCATGTATACTTGGCGTACTGGTGGGCTGGTTCATTCATTTTGGAAAGACTCGCTTCATACGACAGCCTTTGCCGGCCGGGTCTGTGTCGGTTCCTACGGAGAGGACCATTCCATGGAACGAGACATCGGTTTTCAGGGACCAGATCATCCAGGAGTGGGCGGACAAGGATCTGCCTGACTGGCAGACAGAGGGAAAAGTCGCGGCGCCTCGTCGCATTCTGGCGAAGCTCGCTGTGGGCAAGGACATACAGGCCTGCAACGACTATCTCTGTCATCAAACGCCGTGGGCGATCTGCGGGTCCACTTGGCCAGGCAATCCCAAGGGAGATTATGATTTTACGCTGCTCGTCCTGAGCGCCATTCTTTATCACTTCGGAGACGATCCTGAAATCCTGTATCCAGAGACCGTGGATCATCTACTGAACGTATTGCTCGTGGAAGAGGGGGCAGACCCCACCATCTACGTCCCCAACTCCAGAGGATTCATTCGAGACACAGAAAATCACCTCCTCATGACGGAAGGATCTCGATACTTGAAGAACCGATGGCTGTCTCTCCATGGCAATGAAGACCCCAAATACGACAACGTGGCCAACGGACTCCAGGAATGGATGCTGGGGTTTCTGGACGAGTTGGCAAGGGGCGGCTTCTACGAGTTCAATTCAATCCCCTATATGGGTTACACGCTGAGCGGACTCCTCAATCTGGAGGCGTTCGCGGATGAGCCTGTTCGAACGGCTGCGCGGGGTCTGTTGGACAGGCTTAACTGGGAGTATGCGGTCGGGAGTCTATCCCTGAGGAGGTTTTCCCCCTTCCGACGACAACCTGAGAAGGCCAAGCTCACTGGATTGGCCTCGGATTACAATACGGCGATGGTGACTGTTTGGATGAGTCTCTATCCTGACTCGAATCTCCATTTTGCCAACTATGCCGGCTCCAACCATGCCCTTTTCGCCGCCATGGCGCCCTATCGCCTGGCAGACAAGACAGCCCAGTGGATCGAGGCCAAGCCTAGGGATTACTTCGTACAGATTGGACACGGTCCAGGCGCGGCCCCGGAATGCTACTGTGGAGGACCTGGATATCTCTTGAGCGGCGGCGGTGTGAACCGCCATCCCATCTCGCTACTGATCTGTCGTCCCATCACCCTTATCCTGGACGACGGCGCCATGGAGTTGGAAGAAGTGTTCCACATGTCAGGACCTGGTATAGACTGGAGGAAATGGAACAGCACAGGAGTCTGCAGAAATTTCGCCTGCGCAGCCGGCCCTGTTCACACCCCCGAGGGCTGGAGCCCTGAAGCCAGCGATCAGGATTGGGCGGTCTACAGGGGCACGGAAACCATGTGCTTCGCTGTCCACTCCGAGCCTGAACTTGGCCTTCTCGTGTTGTATCACGGCCAGACCCCTGAGGAGATCCTGCGGAGTATCCAACGGCACAATCCCGATGTGTCCAAGCTGCGGAGAGCCTTCAAAAAATCCGAAACCGAACACTGGACCTATAACGTCCGAGCTCCGAGAAACCAATGGGTGATCGAATCGATCAACGGAAAGCCCACGAACAGAGACCATGACACCTGGCCTCTCATGGAAGGCGAGATGTAGCCTGGAGGAGCTGCTCCATGCGTAACTTCTTACTCCTCGAGCAGGGGAACCAATTCATCGAGGTCCCACCTGGGGCGTTCCCAGAAACTGGTGACTCGGTGCAGGTCCGAGAAGAAGAGGTGCTCATGTGCTTTGCGAAATTGGATCAGTTCGCGGAGCGCCTCGATGCCTTCTTCAAAGCGGTCTTGCGGCAAGGTTCTGCTGCCGTCGAAGATCGCAGCGAGATGCACGGTTAACAGGGCATGGTCGAGGCCCGCCTTCACAAACCGAACGCGCTCGGCATATTCGGGCAATGCGCCGCTTTCGGCTTCTTCGAGAGACTGTTCCAGCAGGGCTTGTGCAGGCGCGAACACCTCGGGCGGAAACGCCAGATGCGCTTTAAGCGGATACGAGCGGTACCGCCAGCCCACGAACGGCGTCTGGAACAGTTCGATGAACGAAAGGACATTGTCCACCGAATAGGTTTCCCAGTAGTCGAAGTATTGCTCGATGGTTTCGGCCGCGGGACCGAACGCCGAGAAGAATTCGTCGCGGATGTCGGCAATATCGAGTTCCGGGTCTGTCATGAGGCGCAGGTGCATATAGAGGCGCGGCCCTTGCGTGGCCCATTGCCCGGTGAGTGAATCGAAGCGCGCGCCTTCCATGCCGTGCCGGTGCGCAAACTGGAAGAACTCGCCGGACTGCCATGTGTCGAACTGCGGCAGAACATAACCATCGTGCAGGTAGTTGGGCCGGTATCCTATGCGGATGCCCGCGTTTTTCCAGCCAAGCCATTGTTCCTTGACCCACTCGAGGGCCTCGTCGGGCATCGGGAACCACCTGAGGTGCGGATCTTGCCACTGTACAAACTCGGCGTAGATGTTTTTGTTGAGCTGGATGTCTAGCACCGGCGCGGTGAACTCGTTCTCGAACAGAAACGAGCCCGATACTCGCACGTGCGGGTTGCGTTGGGCCGCCTTCTCCTGCATCACTTTCCAAAATCGTGCATACCGGTCGGAAGTCGGTCCAGTATATGTGTCATCCGTGCGGGTGTCTCCTTCGTACATCGCTGTGGCGAACCAGGGAATGTTTTCGGGCTGGGGTCCGTCCCATGCACGGCAGTTCTCACAGGTGCAGCGGCCGGGCCGGTCGACCGAACCCAGGCGCAGCCAGTTTTCGCCGTCCCATTGCTCGAGGATGTGGTCCTGCAGTTCTTCATTGGTGATGCACATTTCGACCTCGGAAAAATCCGGGTTGGGGTGGCCGCGTCTGCCGTCGGCGCGCAGCATGAACCACTCGGGATGCTCCTCTCCGAACCGCCGCCACCAGCCCGAAAAGGTGTGGCCTGTCGGGGGCTTGGCGTCTATGCCGCCCATGCGGTGTCGCCGCAGAAACACGTTGAGGGCGTTGGCGTAGTCGACCAGTGCGTCCCGGCTGAACCCGAGGCGGGCGTCGATCTCCTCGTGGGCTTCGGCCCCGCCAATGAACCGGTGTATGGGTGACCAGACCAGCTCGCGGAAGTGCAGCGCGGGCGTAACGGTGCGGTTGACGGAAGGAATCTCGATGGTGTCGGTCCGCGGCACGTAGACGCCTAATTCGCCGGGCCACAACCAGCGCACGCTGGCCGCGTCTTTGAGGAATTCGTAAACACCGAACAGGGTGCCCGCATTCGGGTTGTTCGGGTCGAACGGATTGCCGTCGTCTTCCCTGCCCACGATAAACAGGTCGTTGCCGACCGAACGCAACACAAACGTCTCGCGCGGCAGCCGGTCCGGGTCGATGCCCTCGCGCCGGGTCTCCTCTGTTTCGCCAACGTAGACGCGGGTGTGCATGTCCATCGGGACTTCGGGTTCAGACAGAATCTCGAGACGCACACCGGTAGCCTTCTCGACATGCGAGACCAGTTCCTCGGCAGCATAGCGGGCAGTCGGACTCGGTTCGGCGGCGATGATCACCACGGCGTTCGCCTCGCCATTCCTGACCAGACTCACGTGAGGCGTGGTGACAGTCCCAACTACAGTAAGCAGGGTCGCAAGCATGTCAGTCATGAGCAAAATCTTCTCTGTTTTGGCCCGGATTTCCGCAAGGGCGAACCACGGCCACTTTTTCAGGTACTAACAAACAAGGTATCTGTTTCATCGTATTGCTTGATTCTTAGCAGGTCAAATTCCCTGGAGATCAGATCAACAATTGTTGTAAACACACTCAGTAAAACCACCAGGTCATAAACTGTAAAGGCGATCCTTACCAAAGAAAGTATCCCTTCAAACCGGATCATGATGATGATCCCTGAAAAAATTGCGGTTAAAATAAAGACCAACTGCAAATTTCCCAGAACTGATAAAGCTTTGCTTTCGCTTTTCAGCCTCAGCCAGCAGAACAATCCCGCCAAAAGCGCAAATACTGTGATAAAGAAGTGATTTTTGTCGAACCACAACCGCTCAGGCATGATGGCGGCATAAACATCAGGTTTCAGGTAAACAAGGCCGGTAAAAATAAAAAGGTATGCATAAGCCAGGTAAAGGATCTTTGAATCAATTTTCAGGAAATGAACATGGTCATTGACCCATCGGGCGATTGAGACAATGATCAGCAAGACAAGGAGAACAATAACCGGATAGAGAATCGTCTTAATATGCTGTTCCCTGACTGCCGATATCCACACGTAGAACGGGGCCATACCAAGAATCTTATATTGGGGTTCATAAACCGGATTGCCATCCAGATCAAAGGGATACTTAACGATCTGGGCGTAAAAGAAGTCGGAATTCAACGAATGACATTCAACACAGCCTTTGCTGCCAAGCGCAGCCCTTGCAGGATAAACATCATGGCTGTATTTAAAGACACTGGCATAGGGTGAGGCTTCCCACAACGCTTTCTCAAGTATATAGAACTCGGTTCCTGACGTGTAAACCCTGTCATTCATTGCCCATACGACCCGTTTGCCCTCCATCGGGTAATCTGTTTTATTGAGCATATTAGTTACCGCTGCGATCAATGCGTCTATTTCTTCAGGTCTGTTCACTTCAAGAATTCCATTGCCATTATCATCTGTAATGATGGATAGTTCAGGATAGTTCATCGGGTCGGCGAAGTGATCCTGCCACATCTGGTAAATGTCATTCATTTTGGGTTGATGCAAACCCGGTTTCCCATCCACTTGGATCGCCGGCCATGCGCTGTGTATCCTGTTTACAGGGTATATCATCCCGTTGTACAACGTCAGAACCGGACGAAAGGGATCTGTTGGTTTATCATCAAAACCCATCATTTCGAGATTGCCATAATGATTGTAATATTTCATATCCGGGCCATAGAAAACCCACAGTTTTTTCCCGCTTGTCGTGATCTTGGTTCCCGGATTGAACACGTCACTGGCCTGCATCTGGGCAGGTTTTACTGACCTTTCCGGGATGTGGCATGTCTGGCATGCGATCTTTTCGAGGTGAAGCGGTGGAAGCCATGCATGTTCGGCATAGGGTGCTCCCAGAGTACCGGCATTATGGCAATGGTTACAACTGATGACGGTGTTGTTAAGGTCATTTCTTACCTGCCCTCCTGGATCATCACCTTTTCCAAACTGGTGCATTTCACGCTGGTTGATCCTTTCATCCAGCGCCAGCGAACCGGCAGGGTGACAATCTACACACCTCATTCCCGCCCGCAGGTGAACATCGGTTCTGGGATCGTAATTTGCTCCCCGCTTTTTCCATCCGGGTTGAGCATGGCAGGAAAGACATGCCGAATTGCGCGGTTCACGTACAATATGTGGTGAAAGTTTCCCGTCCTTATCAAATTTTGACAAATCATAGCTGACAAGAACTGGTGTTTCACTTTTGACAGAACCTGTTACTTCTGCCCAGCCTGATGCCGCTGTTGCTGCCCAGCGAAAATTGAGCTCTCCCAGTTGTTTTTTTCTCTCGTTGTGACCATACTCCGGCTGATGACAGATCATGCAATCGGCTTCCAGCACGCCGGTTTCATTCCATCGTGCCTGGTAATAGTCGCCATCGAAATCATTTACACCCCCTGCTTCGTATCCCATGTGAGCCATAAAATGGTCGTACCTGAATCCGGCACGATCATACTCTCCCGGACCTCCACCGGGATGACAACCTCCGCAGGAGGCTGCGAAAAAACTGAAAGAGGTCATATCCATTGTCCTGGCTGAATCGTTTTCTTTTGGTGACAGATACCGGTAAAGAGGCGCCGGCGAGCACCAGTTTCCACCATAATTTCCCGGATGTGACACCCACTGGTATCGCTCCGCATAAACCCCCTCTGCCTGCTCATCCTTGCCTTGCTGAAAATGATAGCCTTCTGTGATCAGATCATAATCATGACATTTACCACAGGTCTGTCTGGGTGAATAGGGATTGCCGGCGTTGATCCCATTCACCGGATCAACGAGATTGCCGTCTTCATCATAAAGGTGAAAGGGTGGGCATACGGTTGAATTGGTCGCTGTTCGGTAACTGATCTGATTTAACCTTTCATGTTTCGGGATTTGTGTGCCCGAAATCAGGACTATGGCAAAGAAAACAATGGACAAAGAAAGCCCGATAATCTTGTAATGTTTCATGACCTTCCTCTTTTTTTATATTCGATAATTGTTTTCCTTTACCCTTTCATGTCAAGGGGATTATGCTCGGAGAACATGATGCGCAGTTCATCGCGAGTCATCTTCTGGGTGTTTCCATCCAGCCGTCTTGTAATAGCCTCCTCTGCAGGAGTATGGTTTCTCCGAGCCTTCAGGCACGACGACGGTGATGACCTGACCGACCTGCGCAAGCTCCACAGAGACGATCGGCTCTTCGGAAGATCAGGACAGCTATACCGTTGGAACGCAGGTCTTGCGTTCTCGTGTATCCAATTCTGCCATAATATCTTCAGGGGCGACCTCTATGACTTTGCCGTGATGTGAAATGGCAATCGGTAAGCCGTGCATCTTTGCCTTCTCGCAGGCCCGGCGGACTGCACGCAACAATGCAGCTCCAGACCCAATCATGTCGCTATTCTCTTCGGTCCTTCTAATCATTCGCGTTCACCTTCTTCCAGGAGTTCCGGGGCTGGTCCGCAGCAGTTGTAGACCTGCCAGCGTCGACACAATCGCGAAAACCTGCCTGGCCGCCATACACTCATTCAATGGCTCGCCCATGAGTCGCATCGCCTTGGGAATACCCATTTCCGGTCGCAAAGGAGACAATCCTTCAGCGATCAGATCGGCGTTGATGAAGATGGAACACGCCGCTTCGATAGAAGAAACTCGTGAGCGAAAGTTGTCTTGCCTGAACCGTTTGGCCCGGAGATAATCAACGCACGAGGCAGCTTTATGTGCTTTTCTTCTGTGGATCAACACTGTCATTGAAAGGTATAATCTGAAACAAGTCAAGGCGCGGCTGTCCCTCGCCTAAAAATGAATCCTTGTCATGGAAACGTCTGGAGGGGGGTCAGTGTCGAGACGAAGTATGACCGAGGTAAATATTCAGTGAAAGCGATCCAGAGACAAACCGTCGTGGGAAGAAAAGACAGAGATGCTGTTCTCTCACTTCCTTCCTTCGGTGCGTTGGAATGCCGTGGTACGCACCTTGGAAGTGAAAGCCCCTCCCAGATGCCGAATATGCATTCGGCGTGGGAGGGGCTTTCAAACCGTTCGAAAACAGCGAAGTTCCAATCCCGGATCAGGTTTGCGGTAGACTGACGCGAAAGGCGAGGCGGGCTTTTCCTGTCGAGCCCAAATCGCCCTCCATGTGGAGCCAAACCTCGTTGGGGAACGGCGGACCTGCTTCAGGTATGCGCAACGTTACCCTTTGCTCATGGCGTTCCATGGGTTCCAGGATCACGTCCCAGCAATGGGGTTCACAATGCCAGCCTGCGGGAAGATCCATCACCCTGATTCTGCCAGTCGCGATTCCCTGCCCGAAGTGATAAGCGGAAAGGGTGAACTCGTTCTCGCCAGGCGTCACGGTCCGGTCGTATTCATAGGACCAGTCATGGAAACGTTCGCGCAAGGGCATGTCCGGGGCGTTCAGTTGTAGGACCACAGGACAGGGTGTTTCCAGAGGAAAGGGTTTCGGTAAGGCAGGGGTTCTCAACGTCAACGAGTCTGTCGAGCCTTTGGGTAACATGATATACACAGGGGCGCTTGTCAGTTCTTTGACAGGGTCTGTGCCCAGGAATCGTCCCATGTAGTCCCACACACCCACCGGCTTCAGTTGTACCTCCAATCTCAGCTCGGATACAGCGTGTCCCCGATCCGGCCAGTCCACAGGCGCCTCGGTCCATGCCACCAGCAGGTCCCTCTCCTCTCCATTTTGCAAACTGCGGAACGCGAAGACATAGACCTCGGATAGGGCCGGATCGCCCGTTCTGCCCAGGTAGCTCGCCCCGGCCAGAAAGCGTCCCGCGGCCGCCAAGGCGACGTAGCCCATGCGAGGGGTGTTGTCATGTCGCAACAGGCCGAATTGCACCGTGTTGTTCTGCTCCAGATACTGGGGCAGGATGAAGTGAAAATGACGGGACGCCCCTGTGGCCAGGCTGGATACGATGGATTGCGTGATGAACTCGGCCTTGAGTCGTTCCATCTGCGGGTTCAAATCGCCGACCGGAGAATCCGGGTCCGCCGTGATCCCGCGGTCACATTCTGTCACCCAGATCGGCTTTCCTGACGCGGCCTTCACAACCCAGGCGCGTAAGTCCCAATAAGCGTGACACCAGTCATAGGAATGAAAGGTGAAGATGTCAAAGTAAGGCGATACCCCATTGGCAGTCATACCCTGGAAGTGTCCCTCGGTATGAACGCCCGCCATGGGTGCCCAACAGATCTGGACATCAGGATTCCCCGCGCGAAATCCCAAATAGGCGGCTTTTTGATGGGAACACAACTCGTCCATGGTGTGGCCACCAAAGTTTCGGACGTTGCCTTCGTTCCAGGGTTGCCATGCCTGGACCCGTCCCCGGAAATGGGAAGCCACATCCCGACAAAATTGCCAGGTATCTCGCAGATCCGCCGGGATTCGACCGCGTCCCTCACCCTGAATCCATGTCCAGGGGGGCGAATCATGAAACACCTGCAGAATCTGAAGCCCCGACTCGTTCTGCAGATCCGCTGTCTGGTCATACACAGTGCCATGTAGCAAAGGCGTGTTCGGCTCGGGCTGGATCTCTCGCCAACGAACTCGATCCCGCACCATGGTGATGCCCGCCAAGCGCGCTAGATTTGTACACAGCCGCCAGACCTGAGGATCGCGTTCAGGTACCCATGACAGGGCCACATCGACGGCCACCGGGGAATCCGGGACGGTTTCCGCCAGGCGCGCCAGAACCGCCGCTGTGGTGAAGCCGATCTCCATGGAATCCTGGTCCAGAAAATCGATGCGATACCAGCCGACGGGCAACGATCCCAATTCGATGCTTTTGTCCTTCGGTCCCCATGTTCCGGAAGCCACTTCATTCCAACGATCGTCCAGGGCGCGCCAAAGGCCTGTCGTATTCTGCTTAGGCCTGGAGACGAGAACGACATCTCCTTCGAGAAATACTGTGCCTGAGGACAAAGTCGCGGTTTGAGAGAGGACAAGCAACAGTCCGAAACCATGCATGAGATGCTCCTTCGGTCTTTGGGTGAACTTCGGGTTGGAGGTCAAAAGATAGATTTTCAGCGCATAGGATCTCAGATTATATCCTGCGGTCGAGGAGATCGTGACGTAGTGATCATGAGGCACTTGCCTGGATCGGCTACATGGAAGGTTTACGTGACCCATACCAAACAGCGTGCATGCTACACTTTTTATGAAACCGAATGTGGACAAGAGCTTCATCGAGGTTGGGTGAAGAGAAAGAAATCCATTCTGGCCAGACTGAATCAACAAGGAGACGTTCGATGCTGGGTGTGGGATTGGGTTTGACGTGTTGTGTGGTCGGAAGCGCGATTGCCGCAACTCCGGTTGGATTCTGGGAACGGGTGGTGGACAAGCCCTATATGCACCTGCCCGTGCGTAACGGCGCGCCGAAACGTCTTATACGTTGGATCGTGGATGACACCCTGGCGCGGGAGTTCGAGATCGAACTGGCCGAAGGCGAGCCTGACTTCTGGACTTACACCGAGGTGAAAACTTACATGGGCAAGACCCTTCGACTGGAGGTGGACCCTTTTCCTAAAGATGACACCTGGGTAAACACCGTGACGCTATCAAACAGGTGGCCGGAGATGGACACACTGTACCGCGAGCGACTACGACCCCAGTTCCACTTTTCGCCAAGCCGCGGCTGGATGAACGATCCCAACGGCCTAGTGTATTACAATGGGGAATATCATCTCTTCTTTCAGCACAATCCTTACGGAAGGCAGTGGGGGAACATGACGTGGGGCCACGCGGTCAGCGAGGATATGATCCATTGGCGGCAGCTCCCTGATGCCATCCACCCGGACAAACTGGGTACCATCTTTTCAGGATCGGCCGTGGTGGATCACCGGAATACCACAGGGTGGCAGAAGGATCGACACAAGCCGATTGTCGCGATCTACACATCGGCCGGCGGGTCGAACGTCCAGTCCCGGGATCAGCCCTTTACCCAGTCGATCGCGTATTCGACGGATCGGGGCAGGAGCTTTACCCCCTATCAGGGCAACCCGGTGCTGGGGCATATCGAGGCCAGCAACCGCGATCCCAAGGTCCTTTGGCACGAGCCGACCGGAAAATGGGTGATGATCCTTTACCTGGATCGATCGCGCTTTGGCTTGTTCGGTTCGCTCGACCTCAAGAATTGGAGCCAGATGAGCGAAGTGTGGATGCCGGATGGACACGAATGTCCGGACCTGTTCGAATTGCCCGTGGATGGGGATCCGAAGAACACCCGCTGGGTGGTCTGGGAGGCGGCCGGGCGCTACCTGATCGGTGATTTCGATGGGCAGACATTCACCCCGGAGAGCGAATTGCTCGAGAGCCGATTCGGAGCCAACGACTACGCGGGCCAGACCTTCAGCAACATGCCGAGCGAGGATGGACGCCGCATCCAGATCGCTTGGATGAGCGGCGGGATCTACCCAGGCATGCCCTTCAACCAGCAGATGACCGTGCCGCGCGTGCTTTCGCTTCGAAGCACGCGGGACGGCGTTCGGTTGTTCATTGAACCGGTGAAGGAGATCGAGAGGTTAAGGGGACTTGAGAATCGCATGGATGATCTTACGCTGGGGGAAAGCCCGAGGAAAATCCAAGGCGTCCAGGGCGATCTGTTCGACATCGAGCTGGAGCTCGAGATCGGCGATTCTGAAAGGCTGGGGCTGGATGTGCGTGGACATCGGATAGAATTCCTGTCAGGAACGAACGAACTCACGGCGTTGGATCGCGTTGTGACCCTAAAGCCGGAGGACGGGCGTATCTTGCTTCGTCTCTTGGTGGATCGCACCTCCGTGGAGGTTTTCGCCAACAGGGGACGTGTGCAGATGGCCTCCTGTTTTCTGCCCGCAGACGAGGAGAGTGGACTGTCCCTGTACGCCCTGGGAGGTGCGGCCAAGGCCACGAGCGTCACGGTTTGGGAGCTGCGATCCATCTGGAACCTGGAATAGGAGTTGTTTTGACGCCCACACCTCGAATCTATACCGGGAGGCGTTGGGTATGTGAAAGGGGATATCATGTCGGATCGAGATACACCTCGTAGATGGAGTAGGCGCGGAGTCATGGCTAGGTTTGGTGTGGCAGGGGCCGGTCTGGCTGCCTGGACGCCCCGGTCCTTTTCCCAGGAGACCAGCGGCCAGGCCCAGGGCCATGTGACGCGTTACGCGGACGTCCCAAGCCTGAAGAATCAGGTTTCCCAGGCAGAGGGGGCGTGGGTGGAGACCGTGGGATTTCATCGCCCAGGGGATGGAGGCGGGGCTTTGTACAGGTTGCAACGGCCCAACGAAGAGATTCAGGACAATGACGCGGATGTGATCGCTGTCTCCAACGGCCTCTTGGCCGTTTTGCACGAGCGAAAAGGGGTGAATTACTGGATGTTCGGTGCCCTGGGCGATGGGGAACACGATGACGGGGTACAAATCAAGTTGGCCCACGAATACGCCAATCGGAACCAGGTTCCTATCCTTCAGCCCAGCGGGGAGTTCTGGATAAAACAGACCCACGGAATCCCGATCAGGACCGGCGTGCAGTGGGGAAAGACCATCTTTTATGTGGAGGAACGCTTCAACGACAAGAGGACGCCTCGCTTCATCGTGCAGAATGATTTCCCGGAGCTGAATCTGACGGAGAACGAAAAGTTGCGACAGGCCTTGGTCGAAAAACTGAAACCCGGGGTTCAACTCATCGAAGAACTGGCCCCTTACGCCAACCATTTGATGATCGTCCAGGACGCGAACGACCGAATCGGGATCCGGGCAGGATACGCCGGCAACCGGGGTTGGCCGAAAGAAGAGTTGTTCTATGTGGAGGAGGAGGGACGTATCCTGGGAGATATCGCCTGGGAATTCCAGGATCTCACCTCTGTGAGGGCCATTCCCTGCAACGACACCTACCTTGTGATCGAAGGCGGGGGATTTCGTTTCTCGGGCGACACGCCGGAAGGCAGTTCCCCTGGATATCATCACAACGGGATTTCCATACAGCGCAGTCGCACCTTGATTCGAGAGCAATGGATGGGGCTCGAGGAAGGGAGACGGGACCTTTCTCTCGAACCTCGTCATGGACTGTACGTGCTCAGCAACGTGTACGACGTGACCCTGGAGAACATTCGGGCCATGCCCTGGGAAAAGGCCAGGAAGCCTCCGGAAGAACAGGTCCAGCACGGCACCTATGGGATTGGCGGCGCCCGTATGCTCAACTGTACCTTTCGGAATTTGACCGCCGAGGCCGGATGGATTTCCTGGGGGGTCTTTGGCACCAATCTCAACAAAAACTTTTGTCTCGAGTCCTGCCGGCTCAATCGCGTGGATGTTCATTTTCACTGCTGGAACCTCCATATCAGCAATTGCACGATTGGCTTCAAGGGGATCTCCGTGACCGGGGGCGGGGAGCTGCTGATCGAAAACACGGTTCGACATGGCAACGAGTTCGTGAGCTTCCGTCCCGACTATGGGGCGAAATGGGATGGTCGAATCTGTCTTCGAGGTTGTACCCTCAAGCCCACAAGTCCTCATCGCGTCGCGGTGCTGTCCATGAGGCCGTCTGACTTCGACTATCAGTATCCGATCGGACTGGGCACCAGCATCATCCTGGAGAACCTGCGTATCGACTATGCCGGCCTTGAGGCGCCGGGCGGACCCTGTTGGTTGATGGAGATCGCTTCTTTCTCGAAGACCAAGGATGGCAACAGGCTCTTCTTTCCCAAGCGGTTGCTTTTCCGTGACATCTGGGTCGAGGGCAGGCAGGAAGGAGTGCGTTTGCTTCGCGTTTCTGACCCGTACCACTACGATTTGCGACAGCATGGGGGCTGGGACGAGAGCCGAAACCAGGCTAATTGTCTCCTGGTCTGCGAGCGGGTCCAATTGGAGAAACTCAAGCCTTCGAGCCCGGAGGACAGGGAACGCTCCCATATGGTGTTGGGTGGCGCGGATGGGATCGAGTATCAGGATTCTCTCGCCCTGTTTCCCAAGCTCGTGTTCCAGGATTGCGAAGGTATTGTGCTGCACCTGGGACACTGCGCGGCAAGCGTGTTTTTCGAGCGCTGTAGCGTCAATGTGGTTCGGGCCTTGGAATTTCGAGGGGAACTGAACCTTTCAAACTGTCGATTTCGGCCCGAGGTCGAGCGGGAAGGCGAGTACTTCTACGCCCTGGATAGCACCCTGGGCACGCGCTTGGTCAACTGCACGATTCACGCGCCGATCGTCGGGGAGCAGACCAGGCCGGACCTGGTGAATCAAATGGGTTTCCTGGAGATCAACCGGTCTTTGCGCCATCAGCATCTGAACACCGGCCTGGGCAACGAAGTGGTGAGGTATTTCAGGGGGCGGGGAACTCGAATCCGGCCGCGCTTCGTTGCCATGCTTAAAAACAGGCACGAACTGGAGGCGTGAGTCGCCTCTTTGAGCGGCCCATTTTCAATATATGCCCCGGCAAGCCCAAAGAAAACGGATCCAGGTCCAGACTCTGATTCTGTAGAAACGTTTGATGGAAATGGCGTGATCCAGCTTGAACAGGAGCTCAAAAATAGGCGTCATGGGCAGAGGCAAGATCCTTTCAATCCAAGGGAGCGATCTGGGGAACCTGACGGCCATATCGAAGAGATGGTGCAGGTGAACCACCTCGCGCTTGTCTTCCAATTCGAGCGGAGTATCCACGAAATAGGATTCTCTCGAGAATTCCCCGGTCGGATCCTGTGCCAACATGCCTTTCTCCATGGCGATCTCGCGGATGGCGGTGCCAGGATAGGGGTTCAGAAGGCTACACCAGGCGTGAGATGTGCGCAACCTTTGATTGAGACGAACCGTTTCCAGATCCTTGGATAGATCTCCACCCGGAAGGCCCAGAATGTTGAAGGTCTGCAAAGGTATTCGGTGGGCAGCCAGTCGTTGAGATGCGGCATATATATCATCGTTGGTGATAGGCTTGTTGAGAACGGTTCGTCGAAGGGTTTCATCCGCGGTTTCCACCCCCATTTTGACCCCGGCGCATCCGGCACGTCGCAGGGCGGACACTACGCGTTCACTCAGATTCTCCGCTCGCGCGTTGCAAATGAAAGGGAGCGCAACCAGGCGAACGTATTGGTCCGCGAATTCATCCACCCAATCCTCCTGATAGGTGAAGGTGTCGTCGTCGATGATGAATCGTTGGATAGACCATTGATCCTTGAGCAATCTCATCTCTGTAATCACATGATCCACGCTTCGCTTTCTCAGATAGACGCCTTTGCCTTGATAGATTCTTTTGCAAGCCCTGTTGTAGCAGAAGCTGCAGTTGTAAGGACATCCTCTTCCAGTAAGCATGATGCAGGTGTCCTGCTGGTAGGCGTGCGCCAGCGGGTAACGGTGATAGATCGCACGATCCGCGAAAGGAAGAGAATCCAGGTCTGGGATGAGATCTCGAACAGGATTGATGTGGATCTCCGAGCCGCGGCAGACCGCGATATTGGGTATGTCCCTCGGATCCTTGCCCTCGGAAAGCGCGTCCAACACATCCACCAAGGCCCCTTCGCCCTCTCCTATGCAGGCATAATCGATGACCTCTTCCTTGACGATCTCTGGAAAATACGTGGCGTGAGGACCACCCACCAGAACGGGAAGTCCTGTTCTTTCCTTGATTCGGGACGCCTCTGCCACGGCCCATAGATGTCGCCCGGTGGTGATGGAAAAGGCCACGAGGTCGGCTTTTTCCTTTTGGATGGCCTGGTAAAGATCCTTTTCCAGGGACACAATGAGCAAATGGGATTGATGTCCATGGGCTTTGCAGTAGGCGGACAAGGACATCACTCCATAACAGACGCTGGGATCTCGCGCAATGAATACGACCTTCATCCGTCCACCTGATACCCTGTTGCTTTCAAAAAAGGATTCTTCTGCCTAGAATGAGCGATATGTTCTTACCGTTTCTTCTCTTGTTGAGCGTCTTTCTGAGAGGCCTTGCCCCGGACATGTACTGGAAGGACTCCGCGGAATTCATCAGCATGGCCGATCAGCTCTCGATCACCCATCCACCAGGACATTCTACAGCATGCGTCCTCTTTTCATCCTTCAGGTATCTACCTCTGGGATCCTTTCCTTTTCGCGTGAATCTGGTTTGCGCCCTGAGTATGGCCGGGGCTGCCGCTGTTTTCGGTGGTCTCTTGCGGTTCCTTTGTGTCGAATGGCTGGGCATGAAACGAGGACAAGTCGGGGTGGCGTCCGTGGTGGCCGCGTTGAGCGTGGGGATGGGACGGGACTTGTGGCATTTTGCCGCTTGTGCGGAGGTCTACGCGCCCCTGCTTCTTCTGATGATGATTGCTCTGTACTGTCTTCGACGAGAAAGACCGAGCCTCGAAGGCGCCTTGCTCGTGACAGGGTTGGCGTTCGCGTGCCACCTGAAGACCCTAGTGCTTTTGCCCTGCTTGTTGGCGTGGATTCTTCCGTTCCTGAGCCGCAGAAGAATTACATGGACCGTTTTGATGAGATCCGGGAGCGCTTTGCTCATGGGTTCTTCCATGATTCTCTTCATGCCCATTCGCTCCGCGGCGCGACCCTTCATGGACTGGGATACCACATCCACACTGACAGGATTCATCACCCACATCAGCGCGAAACAGTTTCAGCAGGCCATGGTGATTCCCGCTTGGCCCACCTTCTTGTGGGGACTGAGCGCCTTGGGCGAAACCTTGGTGGACACGGTAACACCTGTGGGGTTGATTCTCGGGGGAGTGGGGATGGTTTTTGGAGTGGTGAAACACGGATTCTGGGGTCTGCTGCCGCTTTGTTTCCTGGCCGTGGAAGCCCTCTATGGCTTGTTGATCAACCCGGAAGGCATGGAATACAGGGAAGCGTGGCACTTGATCTTCTTCCTGAGCGTGACGTACTTGTGCGGTGGATGTGTCTGGCTCCTCGGCTTCAGAGGCAGAAAGGAACAACGCGTCCTGATTCTCCTCCTTCTCCTTCTTTTCCCATGCTGGATCTATTTCAGGAATGTACCCTTCTCGTGTCGCCGTCGATCGATATCAGCTTCCGATTACGCGCTGCATCTAAAAAAAGCCATGGATCGAAACGCCTTTGTCGTCATGCCTGCCGGGGCGCAAGGATTTCTTTTCTGGTGTCTGCAAGGAATGGAGGGGCAGATTCAGAACACTCGTATCCTTTACAGGGAAGGATTGAAGTGGTACGGACATCCCGCGTATCTTCAGCGCGTGTGGGACTTTCCCATCGAGGAAGTGCTCCGGCGATACGCTCTTCAAGCGGATCCCTCGAACCAGCGATGGGATCTTTGGGTGTCCTGGCAGGTCGCGGAAATGCATCGCGCGCAAGGAGGCAGGCCCGCCTATTGGTCTGTGGACGGCCAAGAGGCTTCTCTTCCTCTGGGCCGAAGGCTCGTTTTATCGGACGCGAACCTCTTGGCTCGAATCGTTCCATTCGATCTTCACGATCCCCTTCCGGGAAGAGAATATCCATCTCTTTGGGAGTGGTTGCCTCGGGAATCTCGCTCCTCCTTCGGTCATTTCCTGGACGAACACGCCAATCGAGAGATCGCGGCCATGCATAACATGCTCGGCATCTTTCTGGCGAACGCCGGGGATCTGAAGTCCGCCGGGATCGCCTTTGACCATGCCCTGGAGATGTTGTCCACTCGAGCCAACGCTCAGGCCAATGCCAAGACCCATATGAACAAGGGAATCCTGCTTCTCATGATGGATGAGGGCGTAGATGCCATGGTGGAATTCAAACGAGCCCTTTCTATCTATGGGGGCTCCGCGGATATCTGGTTTTGGCTGGGCGAAATGGAAGCCCGGTCGGGCAATCGAATGGCCGCGACCGAGGCGTGGACAAGGGCGCTGTCCTTGGATTCGGGGCACGTGGCCAGCCGTAGGAGACTGTCCCTTCCTTCGGAGGAGTGAAGGGATCATTCCATGACAGCGTATTCGGGTTTCTTGCCGCGTCGGTTTCTTTCGGCCTGGTAGGTGGTCTTGATTTCGTTTTCCTCCAGACACCGTTTGAAGAGTCTGATCTCGTCGAGAAGGCCGACGAAGGGTTGCCAGGTGGACCCCAGGGTCAGTTCGGCGGATACGTTGATGGGACCGGTGAAATCGGACGAGAGTTCGTGGGCGCTGTCGAGTTGGCCGTTCAGGAAGAAGCGCGTTTGGCCCCGCGTCCTGTCCACCACCACCGCGACATGGCTCCAAGCTTGTTCCGGGATTTCTGCTTGCGTGTGACAGAGTACGCCTTTCCCGGAAGCGTCCGTCATTTCCAGTCGAATCCTTCCCTCCGAGGTGATGTCCATGACCCACCAGGTTCTCGGGAAATCGTTCTTGGACAGGATGCGACATCGAGGGTCGGCATGATCCATGGCCAGCCGTGTGGGGCAGATCCAAAGATCGATGGAAAAATCCCCTGTGCCGAAATCCAGGCTTTCGTGAGCTTCTACGACAACATGCGTGTCGATCGTGTCCAGGAGCAACGCGGTTCCGAATTCGCCGGTGGCCAGTTTGGCCCACAGGTCGCCGTCGTTGCCGTAGCCTGAGTGATCCAAGACCGGGCCGCTGTCCGCTTCCTCGAAGGTCCAGTGTCCCACCAGGGCAGGATCGTCTGTCGCTTTCAACCCGGTCCGCCTGGCCTGTCTCCATGGCTTGGCCACGGGGCGACGTTTCGGCGTTCGAGCGCGTTCTTCTTCGGTCCCCATCTTTAGATTGTCGATATAGAATGCCGTGGAGGTCTGGCTGGTGCTGGCGATACCCAGCCAATCGATCCGATGAAACTCCCTGGCCTGGTAAGGGAGTTCCCGAATCAGTGGGTCGCGTCCCGGCGCGGTCAGGGTCAGTCGATAGGTCGATGGAGCCTCTGGCCCCAAGTGCAGATGGATGTTCACGTTCACCCATTGACCCAGGGGAAGGATGTCGATAGGGAGTCCGCTGGCAGTCATGGAGCCATCTTTTCCTACGGATACGGCCGGGCCCACGCGATACGGCGCGTCGCTGTCCATTTGCCGAAGTTCGACGAAAAAGCTCGCCGGGGATTGCGCGCTGTTGCACATGTCCCAGGACAGGATCACCTCGCCTTGGTCATAGACGCGCTGGTAGTAGATGTGCGGCGTCCATTCGTACCGCTGATTCGGAGCGTCGGTGAACTTGAGGCTCTGTGTGCCGCTGGAAGAGGTGTCGCGCGAGACCAGGACAGACGCGCCGTGTTCGCCCTTGACGATTTTTCCCTCCAAGGGTTCGGTGTTCGGTTCTTCTGATTCGAAATCGAAATGGATGAGAAGCGGTGTCACGATAGGGGGGGCAACCTCGCTGAGAACCCGGTTCGAATAGCGTTTGGGCAACGAGGTCCAGGCCTCGTCTCCGTAGAGTCCCGCCTGTTCGATGTCGATGGGTTGGAAGCCCATCTTCAAGGCTGGCGAATCGGGTCGCAGCCTGAAATCATCGTTTTCCGGATCGACGAAACGCGGATCGGCCACGATCGACTCCACGTCCTTGCCAAATTCTTGCCAGGTGGCGAAGTCCATCCCGGCGAACGTCGGTTGACCACAGGCGCTCCAATACACGTTGCGTCCGAGCTGCCAGTCGTGATTCTTCCAAGGACCGTCGAGCATGCGGGGATTTTCACCGCCGTACACGATGTTTCCCTCGGCGACATAGTGGCAGCGAACGTCTTCGCGGGAGCGTCTGAGCTGTCCCGCGTCCCCAAGAGCCAGGATGTTGTTGCGGACCTCGCATTCCTTGCCATAGTGCATGAACAGAGGACTGTTGCGAACCCGGTACACGACGTTGTTCTCGATCAGGATGCCGGTGCTTCCCTCGTCAGGATAGATTCCTGAACCATGAGAGACATGGGCATAGCTGTACACGTCGTGGATATGGTTGTTTCGAACCGTGGTACCCGGGGAGATGCCAAGGGTGTAGATGGCCCCCATATCGCTCAAGCCATCCCCATTGCCCAGATGGTGAATGTGATTGAAGTCCAGCACATTGTGGTTCGCGCTGCTGGGTTGAAATCCCCACGACCAGCCGCACGAGATGCCCGTGTAATCGAAATTCGAGATCTCATTGTGGGTCACGGTGTTGTGGGAACTCTTGCCGATCCAAACCCCGTGGGCGCCTCGGAACATGTGGGAGCCATCGTGGATGAAGTTGTTGTCCACGGTGTTGTGGCCGGTGGGGAGATGTTCGTGCAGTCCCCAGCCGCCGCCGAGGTAGACACCGCCCCCGGCTAGGTCATGGAGGTGGCATCGCTGGATCAGATTGTGGGTGCAGCCCGCGGCCAGCCAGATTCCATGGGCCCCGGTGTGGGCGATTTCACAGTCCACGAAGCTGGCATGTCGAAGTCCCATGGCCTGGATCAATCCCGGCTGATAGATCTCGCCTTGTCCCGGGTTGCGAAGCCTCTTCAGATTGGAGTTGGTGTGTTGAAAGGCGATGCCTCGAAAATGCAGGTGTTCGACATGGCTTTCCTTGGCCGGGTCGCCGACGATTTCCAGCAGGGTGGAGGTGACGAGCGGGGCGATGACTTCCACGGTTTCCGGCGTTTCTCCAGGCATGGGATAGTAGTAGAGGGTTTCGGTGCCCAGATTCAGGTGCCATTCCCCGGGCTCATCCAGGGCCTCGAAAAGGTTCTCCACATAGTAGCGTTGATGTTTTTCCCATTGTCCCATGGGCCAGGGAGCAGCCTCCCGCAAAAGGATGCTGCAGGATTCGAGGTCCACATGGCGAATGTGGTGGATGGATGTCTCCCAGGAATGGTAGACCACAAGGATGATGTCCTGTTCACGATCCCATTCCTGGATATCCCCCTCGCGAAAGGTGAAGCTTTTGTTCGATTCGCGGGACGTGGGACCCTCGGCGCGAAAGAATTGCCCCTTGTTCGGGGTGCGGGCGCGGGTGCGACGCTCGCCATTCACGAACAGATGATTGAAACGCCAGAGGGCCCCGGAAGGGGTCTTGGGGATCTTGGTTTTCCAGAGATGTCCCTCTCTTTCCCAAGCCGAGATGGGACATCCCCCGCTGAGGACCACGCGCTCGCCCGAATAGGCCGCGTAGGTGACCGGATAGGATTCGGTGCCTGAGTCCCTCGGCGTGAAGATCCATGGCTCGCTCAGCCTGTAAACCCCTTCACGCAAAAGAATTGTCATTGAGGCTTTGGGGCCTCTTTCGTTCAGTTCGGCCGCGATCTGCTGGGCTCGCTGCACGGTGGAAAGAGGTCCGTCGGACCGGTCGTGGTTGGGGGACGGGAGATTTCCGGACCAGGCGTCGTTGCCCGAGGGAGAGACATACAGCGTGTGTCCTTCACTTGCGCCTTGGCCGACAGGGAGTGGGACAACCAACCCCAGAAGAACAAAACAGAACCCACGGGCCAAAGTTTTCATGGGACACTCCTCTCCTGCTTGCCTGCCGGCCGGTCTCCAAACCCCTATTCCTCTTCCATGACGGGCATACCCTGCATCATGTCGGAGGGCTTCCTGGCCTTGTAGCTGGACGGGATCTCGAAATGATCTTCAGGTGCCTTGGATTCCTTGAATTCAATCAATTCCTGGGTGGTCTTGACCTGGGTGCCCATCATGTCCACGGTGGACACGGTCAGCACATGCACGCCCTTGATCTTCTTGAGTTCCTTCATCATGTCTTCTGAACTGGGGGCCGGACCTTTTCCAAACATGGCTGAAGCCTGGCGAGCGTAGAGATCCTTGTCTATGGAGAGGTCCTCTGTGGCCCAGATCTCGGCCTTCATGGGTTCCATGCCAAAATCGATGACCTGCAGATACTTTTGGCAGTTCCAGTCCCCAATCTTCTTCTTCTCGTTGGTCTCCGTGATCTTGATGTCGAATTTCATTCCCTCGGATTCGGAAAGGCCCGGCTGGACTGGACTCTGATCCAAGGGCACCTCCACATAGGATTTTCTGGCGTGATCGATCATATACATCGCGTTCTTGTCCAGCCTGAGCAGCGTGCTGGTGCCTTGACTGTCGGATCGCAACATGTCTTTGGCCATCCATATTTCTGAGACAAAGTCCACGGCCGGTTGCTGCATGCCCATCACCTCGAAGGCGTCGGTGCGATGCTTCATCTTGATGAAGACCTCCGCGTCGAGGCTTTGGCCAGCCGCGAAACCCAGCAGAACCCATGCGCACAGGAACATTCGTCTTCTCAATCTTCCCTCCTTGTGGTTATGTTCAAGATGTCTTATTTTAGCACGTGAAAAGGGGATACAATCTTGCGGATATGTTCGCCTGCCTTGGCATGCTACGAATCGTCTATTGGTAAATATTCAGTGAAAGCGATCTGATCGAGGGCTTGAACTCAGCAGGGCGAGGAGTCCATGAATCGTCTTGGCTCATGCTCGGCTCGCTGGAATCTTGATGAGGCGGGCCGGCCGGACCAGGTCTGCTTGCCCCTGAACCCGGCCAGACGATTCACGCACCATGGACACCGTGACGGGAAGGTTGGTTGTGGTAGGACGCCACGATAAGGGGCTTGTTCTTGTTGCATATGAGAGCCATGGGAGTGTTATTATTCCAACAACAACCCATGCCACGAGTCGACAACAGGTAAATGCCCGGTTGAAGGCAGGAAGATATAAGCATGAATAAATCCAAGTTAAGCTATTTTGAGGAATCCGATATTCTTCATTTGCTGGTTGCGGAGGGTACTGAAGCTGGAAGCGTTGAGATCAGTCCTCATATCACAGCCGAATTGAACGAAAATGGAGAGCTGATTGGCATCGAGATTTTGGACGCGAGTAGTTTTCTGCGAGACATTGCCTTGGATTCAGTGCAAGCCAAGATGCTCCAGTTGGCTGAAACGAAATAGCATGTCTTCGGGGTCCATTTTGCCAAGAGACATCCGACTGCTCCAAAGCAGCACATCCCCACCTTCGATATCCTCGAAGGACCCAGTCGATATCGAGCGGAAACGCGCCTGGTTTCCAGGGTGGGCCAACGTTTGGAGGAAGACGAAGAAGATAAGGAAGGCTTGTCTAGGACAAGGTTGCCTTCAGTGAGCCAAGCCTGAGGATTGGAAAAACAGCCCATGTCCTTGCGGAAGCGGGAAGAAACACAAGAATTGGTGCAAAAGACGATGAGAGAGGATTCTGTGACGTCCTGGGTTGCTTCCGGATTGCCGGGAGCGATGCTTTGTCGGATCGGCTTTTTGCTCCTGGCCCTTGCGTGCGTGGCCCAGCCGGAAACGGAAAAGAGCTTTTCCTATGTCTGTGGTTTCCTCCCTGTGTCGCCCAAGCTGGACGGCGAGGTCAGAGGGGACCCCGGATGGGGGGATGTGCCTGTGGTTTCCGGGTTTCGGAACCTGGATACCCGACAACCTGCCAGCAAGGATACCTCCTTTCGCGTGGGTTGTGACGCTTCAGGGCTGTATGTGGGGATTGTGTGCCAGGAACCGAAGATCGAGGACATGGTGGCCGAGGGAGGGGATGGCGATTCCTTGTGGGAGGAAGACAGCGTGGAGGTGTTCCTGTGCCTGGATGGACACAAAGAGCTGCAGTTCGTGGTCAATCCCATGGGCGCCAGGGCCAGCCCGGTCACCTTGCGGTCCTGGAGGGCCGAGACTGCCATTGGAGACGACTCGTGGAGCGTGGAGATCCTTTTGCCCTGGGAGATCCTGGGCAGGCCGGCCGTGTCCTCCGAGACATGGAGATTCAATGTCTGCAGGAATATCCTGGGTTCAGGTGAGATGATCCATACCACCTGGGCTCCGGTGAGATTCGGTTTTCACGAGCCGGAGCGCTTCGGATGGCTTCATTTCGAGGATCTGCCCGAGAGCTTGAGCTCGCTTCGAATTCAACCCGTAGAACAAGAGGCCATTCAGGAGAATCTCTGGGTATACACCAAGCACAAGATAGGGGTACAGGCCAGAACCCCGGCCGGCAGGCAACGGCTCGCCTTCAAACAGGGACCTCACGTTTGCCCGAAGATCTCGCCGTGTGGAAGACACATCCTGTACCATGCCTCGGAAGGGGGACCCATGGGCATATGGAGGGTAGCCAAGGACGGTCAGCGCACAGAGCGCCTTTGCGACGGGGAACAGGCGACCTGGCATCCTGAAGGGGATCGGATCGCCCTGGTCCGTCAGGGACAGATCCTGGAAAGGGATTTGGAAGGGGGCCAGGAACGCACCTTGGCTTTCATACCCGGACGATCGTTTTCCTTCCCGTGTTACACCAGCCAAGGAGAGATCCTCTGTGTCGAGGAACAAAGCGATTCCCTGCTCTTGTTCAGGCCCGGAGGCAGGGACCCTGAGATCCTGACGCGGGGAGGTGGCCTGGCCTGGCCGGCATCCTCGCGGCATGGCGCCCACGTGGCGTTTCAAAGGGGAGCGCACATCGAGATCCTGGATCGTGAATCCGGGGACTGCAGGCGGTTGACCCTGGCTGCAGGGGTACAGTCCAACCCGGTGTGGGACCTGGAGGAACGAGGTCTGGTCTATGGACAAGCAGACGACCCGCTCTCCTTGTCCTGGAGCCTGTTTCATATCGCGATCGAGGGACCACAAGTTCCCAGTTCGCTGGAACCCCATGTGATGCCTGGTTTTGACTGGCGCGGCACGCTGCGTTCCCCCTCCAGGGAGTCTGCCCTGCTCGGAGAGAACCTCGCGCTGTGGGGTTTACACAAGCCTTTGACCGGACGTGTCCTGGGGGCCCATGGAATGACGGAAGAGCATGGGGAGAGGCTTTCCCGTGAAAGTGGGGCCTATCCCTTTGGCAGGCCTCTGGCCGTGGAGACGGACTGGTGGGTCCTGGGGATGGGACAGGAGGGACTACTCTTGTTTTCCAAGGAAAACCATATGCTTAAGGATCTGGTTGAGATTCGGATCGAGGAAGGGGAAAGAACGATTCAGGTGGATGAGATGCGGGTCCTTTCCTGGACAGGCGACGGGATGGACCTGGAACTGTGGGCTGGATCCAGGCAAGCGCCGGTGAAGGTGGGTCTGATCTTGGATCGGAGCCATCCCATGCTTCGGTTTTTCTCCAAGCAGGGCAAGGTGAGCCTGGGTCTGGACAGGCGTCTTTCCGGGGTGGTCTTGCCGGACAGACTGTCGAGCGATCTCTGGAAAACGTCCCCGGCCAAAGGCGCTGGAACCGAGGCATTTCTTCCCTGGTCAGGATTGACCCTGGGTCTCTTGGAACGACCTGGCGGAATGCTGATCCTGGTCCGGGAAGATCCGGAACAGGAAACCGACGTGGACCGGAAATACAAGGGCATGACCGTGACACTGACCTCAGAACCGATCCATGTGGGGGTGGTCCTGGACGAAGGACTCTGGAGTCACGCGACCCCGGAAGCGGGGGACGGAGAGTCCATGCTTCGTTGTGCGTGGCGAAGACCCTTTCACGCCTCCTGGCGAATCACTGCCACGGATGGAAAGACTGCGTGGTCCCGCATGTGGAGCCCTCAGTTGTTGGCGGATATGGAGCCGGGATTCCTGCCTCTGGCCGAGACGGGAGAGGGTTGTCCCGATCGCGCCGTGATCTATGCCTATGGTCGAACGGCTCAGACCCCGTTCAACCTGAGGACCCCTCAGGATCTGATGTTGGATGCTTTGGGCGTGGCGGACTGGTTGCGTTTCTCGGACGAGGTCGGGATACGGGGATATCGCACAGGAGGGGTTCCCTTTCGCGAGCTGACGACGCGGGAGGTTGGCTGGGCGCCCTGGGAAGCCCATCTGGAAAAAGAGGAATTTGGCGCGTTGGATCTTCTGTCCGGGCTTTTCGCGGCCGACACCGCGGCGACGAAAGGATTCGCGGAGGATCTGGCCAGGGCCTCTGTTGGCTTGTTGGAAGGACTCGATGAACGGATCGAAGAATACGAGGCTTTCTATCCCGGTTTTCTTCAAGACATGCAAAGGGCGAAGGTGCCTTCGGATGTTCAGGGCCTGGCCAGGGACGCGTGGACGCTTGGGCGACAGATGGAAAGGACGGATCTGTCAGGGACGGAAGGACCGCTTCAGGCCTTTCTGTCGCTCTTTGGCAGGAATGAGGGACCCTTTAACACGGATGACGCTGTGTATAAAACCGATGAACTCAAGGCTTTTTCTTTGCTGTGTCGTCGGATTCTGGCGGAGCGGCAGGAGCTGTTGTCCT